>Ga0272443_10000054_pt1 | contig 240818 bp, 232 predicted proteins | sample SSMAcet12_FD_193581 | JGI IMG/M metagenome (GOLD analysis project Ga0272443, IMG submission 193581) | Marine sediment archaeal communities from Little Sippewissett salt marsh, Falmouth, MA, United States - SSM-Acet-12 | ecosystem: Environmental > Aquatic > Marine > Wetlands > Sediment ... | reverse complement strand
CCAACCTGGATAACCTGCGCTGGGGTGATGAAATCGTGGTGGAAAGTGGCTCGCAGCGCTATATCTATCGCGTCTCAACGGTCTGGCATGTGACGCCGCGCGATCTGAGTGTGCTGGGGCATTCGGACTACGACGCGCTCACGCTCATCACGTGTGAAGACTACGACCCACGCACCGGCGAATACCGCGGGCGGATTGCCGTCAGGGCGGTGCTTGTCTTGATCGAAGAGGATTGAACGCAACTGGAAAGCATGAGGGAGGAGCCATCGCTCCTCCCATTTTCTTTTAAAAAGAAAGAGTTTTTTCATTTTATTCCGCGAGCTTTGGACTTTTTCGGTCTATACTATAGACAGTGATTGGATTGGCTGGGCATGTCGTTGGTGCGCTGAGGTAGCCAGTCCTCTTTTTGTCAAGGCATGACTTTGGTCGATTAAAGAGGAGTGGTCATGTTACGAATAGCAACCGCATGCGGCGTTGGAATGGGTAGCAGCCTGATTCTGCGTATGCATACCGAAGACGTACTTAAAGAACTCGGTGTTGATGCGGATGTTGAAGCGATGGACGCACCACAGGCAAAGGCAGCTCGCGTCGATCTGGTGCTGACATCTCCGTCGCTGGTAGAGGTGGTTTCTGGAGGACACGCTGTTGTCAAGCCTGTTTCCAATTATCTTGACAAAACACTAATTCGAGCCGCGCTTGTGGAGTTTTTTGACGCAGAAGGGATTGACTACGAGGGTTAGGATCAGGTTGAAAGGGGGAAAAGAGGCCTACGAGGGAGGATGAAGGATAATGAAAGGGGGTGAGTATTGGCCACCGTTCGAAAGCCTTTTGCCGAACAGTTCCTTATGGCAAGGAGAATAGAGCATGCAAACCCTAAGTTTGATAACTCAATGGATAGCTGATAACCTTTTTAGCCAGCCCGCGTTCTTGATTGGCTTGATCGCGCTGATCGGTCTGATCGCGCAGCGCGCAAAATTCAGCAAAGTCATCCTGGGGACAATGAAAACAAGCGTTGGCTTCCTGATTCTGACAAAGGGATCTGACATCATCGTTGGAGCGCTGCTTGGGCTGGTGCCAATCCTTGAAGGCGCTTTTGGTTTTGAAGCCGCAGGATTAGGCGGAGCGCGTTTGGACGAATTCATCGCAGCATACGGTGGGTATGCCAGCCTGATCATGACGTTTGGATTTCTTATCAATGTCCTCATCGCTCGTTTCACCAAACTGAAATACATCTATCTAACCGGCCACCTGATGTGGTGGATGTCGCTGGTGATTCTCGCGACAATGGCAGAGATCAATCCAAATGCAGGTGGTTTGGGGTATGTCCTGATAGGGTCCATCGTCCTGGGTGTTTACTGGACAATCCAGCCGGCATACATGCAACCGCTGATGCGGAAGCTGACGGGGCAGGATGGCATTGCCTACGGGCACACCTCCTCCAGTAATGCTTGGCTGGCAGGCAAGCTGGGCGGGTTGGTTGGAAGACCCGAGAATAGCACTGAAGAACTCGAGCTGCCTGACTGGTTGACCTTCTTCAGAGACATCACGGCAGGCACAGCCATCGTCATTGGTGTGATGCTCGTGATCACCACCCTGATCGCAGGGGCGCAAGGCGTTGAGGGTCAGGGGTTGAACGGCGTCATCCCCGCCATCATGTTGGGCCTGGAATTCTCCGTCGGCATCACCGTACTACTGTTTGGTGTACGTATGCTGATTGCGGAGATCGTCCCAGCGTTCCGTGGTATCGCTATGAAGATTGTGCCCGATGCGAAGCCGGCGCTCGACTGCCCGATTGTGTTTGAATACGCACCGACAGCGGTTATCGTTGGCTTCCTCTCGGCGACGGTGACGTTCTTCATCCTGATGATCATCTTTGGTGTCACAGGGCTGGCTGTCATTGTGCCACCATTCCTGATGTTGTTCTTCCCTGGTGGGGCAGGCGGTGTCTTTGGCAACAATGCAGGTGGGATTCGAGGCGCGATTCTCGGCGGCGCGATCCTTGGATTGTTGCTTGCCGTTGGACAGGCAGTTGTGCAGCCCATGCTCAGTACCACGGCACCGGAGCTTGCTCAACTTGCTGATCCCGACTGGTACATTGTCTTCTTAATTTTCCGAGGGGTGCTCGCACCAATCATGCCGTTGTTTGGCGGCTAATGTGCCAGAAACAAGGTCGCAACCCTGCATCCTTGGTGCAGGGTTGCGATAGGGGGAAAGGGTATATACGAAGGGATCAAAAGGCCGACTGGACGCACGCTGTCTCCACGTCCGGATCACGCATCGATTCATCGTTTGGATTCTGGTTTTGCCCTCTCGACTGGCTGTAGCTTCTGTTCGACAGGATTCGTATTCCTTGTCGCAAACTCGCATGCATCGGTACAATATCTCCGTGATGACATCGTTCAGCAACACCCTCCTGGACTGGTATCAGCGTCATAAACGACCTTTGCCCTGGCGAGATGAGCCGTCCCCTTATACCACGCTTGTCTCCGAATTGATGCTTCAACAGACACGCGTGGAGACGATGCTTCCCTACTATGAGCGCTGGATGCAGCGCTTTCCCACGATGCCGTCTCTCGCCTCGGCGCCACGCGAGGAGGTGCTGCAGCTGTGGGAGGGACTGGGATATTACCGCCGCGCCCACAACCTGCATCGCACTGCGCAAATCATCGTTCAGGAGTACAAGGGGGCAGTTCCCAGGGACATACAGACTCTGTTGACGCTGCCCGGCGTCGGCCGTTACACAGCAGCGGCCATTGCAGCCTTTGCCTTCAACCAGGATGAACTTGCGCTGGATGGCAACCTGCGCCGTGTACTGGCACGCGTGATGGATCTGGCCCTTCCCGTTCGTAGCAGAGATGGTGAATCAGCCCTGCATGCGTTCGGAGAGCGGCATCTTCCACCTGGAAGGGCAGCGGATTTCAACCAGGCGCTCATGGATCTGGGCACAGCCATCTGCACCCCCCGCAACCCCATCTGCGATGAGTGTCCGCTTCACGCAGCATGCAAGGCGCTTTCTGCAGGAACGGTTGGGGAACGGCCGGTCAAGAAAGCACGAAAATCCATCCCGCACGTTGAGGCGGCTGCCGGTGTCTTGTTAATTGATGAGCGCGTCCTTCTGGGCAGGCGCCCTGAGGGAAAACTGCTGGGAGGCTTGTGGGAGTTTCCCGGAGGCAAGCCGGAGGATGGTGAAACGCTGCCGGAAGCCTTGGCGCGCGAATGGCAGGAGGAGCTGGGGGTGTCCGTCCGTGTGTGCGAGAAACTGGGTGTATTCGCACATACATACTCCCACTTTCATGTGACGGTGCATGCGTTTTCTTGTGACCTTGTGGAAGGAAAGCCCGCCGCACTCGATCACAGCGAGATTGCCTATGCCCCGCTGGAACGGTTAACGAGCTATCCCATGGGCAAAGTGGACCGCGCGATTGCTGATACTCTACGAACTCAGGAAGGGATAACGGGAGGCCGTTCGCCGTTAGACTGACTGCGCTGAATGAGGTACAGCCCGAAAAGCACCGCAGCGCCTCCGGGAATCTGCCAGAGGCGCAAGCGCTCACCCAGCAGCGGGGCGGCTAGCAACGCCGTCGCTACCGGCTGGATGAGGAGCGCCGATGCGACCATGGTTGACGGAAGATAGCCCAGCGCGAAAGTGACCGATAGGAAGCCGCCAATCTGGTTGATGAGCCCGGCACTGAGGAATGCCAGCATGGTCTGGGTGTCATACCCTGTGAGGGGGTGACCGACCCAGAGATTGAAAATCAGCAAAAAGAAGGCGGCGCTTGCCGTCGATATCCAAAAACAAACCAGCGCGTTAAGCTCCGAGCGTCCCTGTTTGATCAACATCACATATCCGCCGTAGAAAACGCCTCCCAACAACCCAAGTAGTGCCCCCTGAGCATGACGTACGTCAGCCTGCAGATCGAAGCCAAGGATGAGCACCGCTCCGGCGAGCGCGATGGTGAGCCCTATCCAAAAGCGTCTTCCCAGTCTGCGCTTGAAGAACAGCATTGAGAACAAGCCCACCCAGAGCGGTGCGATGGTGTCCAGCAAGGTAGGGTTGGTCGCGCCACCGAGGATGACCCCGGTCGCCCAGAAGCCGATGTCTAGCGAGAAGAAGAGTCCCCCACCAACCGCCATGATTGCTGCGCGGAGGGGTAGCGGACCGCCGCGACGGACAGCGCTGAGGAATGGCATCAGCAGAACGCCGGCGGCAATGGCGAGCCTGAACATGCTTGTCACTGTGCCCGGAGCGTCTGCCCAGCGGATGAAGATGGGTGAGAGCCCGAGACCAAGCACACCGGCGCCCAGCATGATGTAGGCGAAAGAGGTGGCCGTTGAAGGGGGCATTTTCAGTTCATTCATCGCGTCTGGGCTGTCTCCAGGCCGTAACGGGCGCAACCTTTTCTCCGGCGAGCGTGTAAGAAGTATAGACCGACTGAAGGAAAGCTGTGATGCGTAATAAGGCACCTGTTTGGACTTTGTTCTTCCTCGCTCCCGTGATTGGAGAGCTGGTTTCTGGATCGGCGCCACCGGTAGAGTTTTTTAATCCCTTCTCCATCCTGCTGCTTTCTGCCCTGTATGGAAGCGGAGCACTCCTGGTGCGGGAAATCAGTCTTGCATGGGAGAAGCGCTGGCCGACCATCTTCGTCCTCGGGTTGGCGTATGGGATTGTAGAAGAGGGGTTGATGGTGAAATCCTTCTTTGATCCGAATTGGATGGACCTTGGCGTGTTGGGGGTGTATGGTCGTGCCTGGGGTGTGAATTGGGTCTGGAGTCTCTTCCTCACGCTTTACCATGCGGTGTTCAGCATCAGCATCCCCATCTACCTGACCGAACTCATCTTCCCTGCCGTGAAGGATGAGCGCTGGTTGACGAAACGCGGCGTGCGTTCCTTTGCGGCCCTTCTCACAGGGGATGTTATGGTGGGATTCCTTTTCCTGACCACCTACCGGCCGCCGTTTCTTCCCTATGCATTGGCTCTCCTGCTCGTGCTGTTCCTTGCATGGCTGGGGAAGCGCATGCCTCGACAGTGGTGGCAAGCGGGAGGCGGGAGGATACGCGGAACGTGGTGGTTCTTCCTGGTGGGGACATGCGGGTCGTTTGGGCTCTTCCTGACCAACTACCTTTTACCTGACGTTGGCGCTCCTGTGCTGTTGACGTTGGCGGTGTGCGCGGCATTGCCCGGTGTGCTGTGGATTATCGTGCGCTGGATATCGGGCCATGGCAAGTGGGGCGAGAAGCAGCGCCTTGCCCTGGTATCTGGAGGGATGTCATTCCTGATCTTCGGTGCGTTGATCGCTGAAAGCAGCGCTGATCGCGCCGATAACCCTGCGGGGATGGCCATCGTGGGTCTGATGACCATTGCGGTGCTGATTGCCTTGCGCGTTATCGTAGGGCAGCGTGAGAGGCAAGCCACAAAGGCAGCCGCTGGCTGATGATAATTGGCATCCGTTCGTTCCATCTGCCGCCCGTTTTGACGGGCGGCTCTTCTATAATGAGGGAAACCGGTTCAGATGGAGGAGAGGCATGGAGTTTCAAGCGTTGATCCGTTCGCGCCAGAGTGTGCGCGCATACACCCCCGAACCAGTCCCTGATCCTGTGCTGCAGCGAATCCTGGAAGCCGGCCGGCTCGCGCCTACGGCAGCCAACCGTCAGGCGTTTGGTATCGTGGTCGCCCGTACGGAGGGACGTGAAGAGGAGCTGGGACGGCTTTACCGGCGAGCATGGTTTATTCAGGCGCCGCTGGTGCTGGCCGTATGCGCGCTGCCCGCGCGAGCATGGCGGCATGAGGACGGCACCAGCATGGCTATGGTCGATGCGGCAATTGTGATGGATCATCTCATCCTGGCTGCGGCTGATGAGGGTCTGGGGACGTGCTGGATTGCCCATTTCAACAAAACGGAAGCACGCAAAGCCTTTGACCTTCCGGATGATGTGGAACCGGTTGTCCTCACCCCGTTAGGCCATCCAGCTGATTCACCCCGCCCGAAAAAACGGAAGCCATTGGAGGAGCTGGTTCACCACGAGCGTTGGTCGCCAGACATACTCTGACAGCTATTCCTTGAACGTGGAGATTGGGGATATGTCCTTTGGGGCTGTTCTTTCGCTGCAGGAGATTTCCGATCTGCGGAATATGACCGTCGCATACGCTGCTTAATCAGCGCCTGTTCGCTCTCGCTCCACCAACGTAGGGCTGTGACCGATCCATCGAGCCGTGCTGGTACCCGGTGATTGAACCAACCACCGAAGGAAGTCCGCTCGGGGTTCCTCTTGAATGGATCCTGCGAGAAGAGCCGAGATTCACATTCATTCTCAAAATTTTCCTTTTTCGCCTTTTTCTCAAGATGGGCTCTCAACTGCAGAATGGACTTGATACAATTCATAGAGGAATCAGAGACAAACCCAGGGAGTGGGGGGGGCACATGCAAACACTATTAGGCAAGCATTGGCATCATTTACCCGCGGACGAAGTCGAGAAGCTGCTCGATGTCAAACTTCAAAGCGGCCTCGATCGCTTTGAAGTCAGGCGTCGGGAGGAGCGATTTGGACCCAACGCGCTCACCCCGCAAAAGGGGGTCAGTCCATTCGTTCGTTTTCTGCTGCAGTTCAACAATCCCCTGATCTATGTTTTGCTGGCATCAAGCGTCGTCACCGCCCTGGTGAAGGGCGTGGTTGATGCGGCCATCATCCTCGGTGTGGTCCTTGCGAATGCCATCGTTGGGTATATCCAGGAAGCGCGCGCCGAGGAGGCGATCAGCGCATTGGCCCGCACGATGACCGCAGAAGCGCTCGTACTGCGAGCCGGTGAGCGCATCCAGTTGCCTGCTGCGGAACTGGTACCAGGGGATGTCGTGCTGCTGCAATCCGGTGATAAAGTCCCGGCGGACATGCGCCTCGCATCCGGACGTGAGCTGCAGATTACCGAGGCATCGCTCACCGGTGAGTCGCTGCCTGTGCAAAAAGACCCCGTCGCCAACCTGCCCGTTGAAACCACCTTGGGTGATCGCATCACGATGGCGTATGCGTCAACGCTGGTCACCTACGGCCAGGGCACCGGCATTGTTGTGGCAACGGGTGATGATACCGAGATCGGTCGGATTTCCGCCTTGATCGCGGAGGTCGAAAATCTGGAAACGCCGCTGACACGGAAAATCAGCGCTTTCAGCAACGTGCTGTTGTATGCACTGCTCGGAGTGGCGGCGCTGTCCTTCCTGATTGGTCTCCTGCGGGGTTTGCCGCTCGCCGAGACACTCACCAACAGTATTGCGCTGGCTGTCGCTTCCATCCCGGAAGGCCTTCCAGCAGCGGTCACGGTGACGCTCGCCATCGGCGTTTCCCGCATGGCCAAACGCCAGGCCATCATCCGTAAACTCCCCGCTGTGGAGGCGTTGGGCAGCACCACCGTCATTGGTTCCGACAAAACTGGCACACTCACCCAGAATGAGATGACGGTGCAGGAAGTGTTCGCCGGCGGAGAGAGCTACATACTAGAGGGCGTGGGATACGCACCGGAGGGCGTGTTGCGCTTCGGCGACGATGGGCTCGTTCCAGATGCCATGAGCTTGCCGCTGCGCCGTTTGTTGGAAGCGGGCGCGCTGTGCAATGACAGCCAGGTCACGCTGGTGGAAGACGTCTGGGAGCTGCAGGGCGATCCAACAGAAGCGGCTTTGCTGGTGTCTGCTCGGAAAGCGGGCATCGACCCCGATGCACTTCTCGAGCGCATGCCGCGCTTCGATTCCATCCCCTTTGAGTCCGCCTATCAATACATGATTACGTTGAACAAGGAAGCGGACTCAGATCGTAAGCGCTTAGTCATCAAGGGTGCGGTAGAAGCTGTGCTGCCGAAAGCAGCGCACATGCTTTTGGCTGATGGATCCATGGCGCCGTTGGATCGTGAAGCCGTGCAAGCTGCGGTAGACGCCATGGCGGGCAGGGGGCTGCGCGTACTGGCCTTTGCGCAGCGTGAGCGCCCGGCCGAGGAAGATGGCGTGCATCATGACGATGCCATTGAGTTGACGTTTCTCGGCCTGCAGGGCATGATCGACCCGCCGCGTCCGGAGGCCATGGAAGCCATACGAGCCAGCCAGGAGGCCGGGATCAAGGTTAAGATGATTACCGGCGATCACCCCGTGACGGCGGCAGCGATCGCCAGCAAGATCGGCATGGAGAACGCGGATCGCATCATCACCGGTGCTGAGCTTGCTGAACTCAGCGATGCGGCGTTGATTGAAACCGCTGCAGATACGACGGTGTTTGCGCGGGTGACACCTGAGCAGAAGCTGCGCCTGGTGGAAGCATTGCAGGCGCGGGGTCAGGTCGTGGCGATGACGGGCGACGGCGTGAACGACGCCCCCGCGCTCAAGCAGGCTGATATCGGTGTGGCGATGGGCATCAATGGGACAGACGTTGCCAAAGAAGCAGCCGACATGGTTCTGACGGATGATAATTTCGCCACCATTGAAGCCGCCGTCGAAGAGGGGCGCTCCATCTTCGATAACCTTACCAAAATCATCACGTGGACGCTTCCCACCAATCTGGGTGAGGGACTGGTCATCCTGGCAGCGTTGCTGCTGGGCGAAGCACTCCCCATCCTGCCGGTGCAGATTCTGTGGATTAATATGACCACGGTCGCTGTCCTCGGCTTGACCTTGGCCATGGAGGCAAAGGAGCCGGGTATCATGAAGCGCCTCCCCCGCTCTCCGGATGCCCCTATCCTGGACGCGGCGCTAACCCGGCGTATTATTCTCGTTGGTGCGCTAATCCTGGTAGGCTCTTTTGGGTTGTTTGAGTGGGAACAGCGCATCAGCGGATTGAGCGTGGATATCGCCCGGACCGTGGCTGTGAATGTGGTTGTCTTTGTCGAGCTCTTCTATCTTTTTAACAGCCGATCGCTGGAGCGCTCACCGTTCGCGCTGGGATTGTTTTCCAACCGCTGGGTGTGGCTGGGCGTGGTGGCCACCCTTGGGCTCCAGGCGCTGTTCACCTATGCGCCCTTCATGAATTCGGTGTTCGAAACCGCCCCGCTCTCGCTGCAATCCTGGCTGCGCATTCTGCTGTTCGGCGCAGTAAGTTTTGTGATTGTGGAAGTTGAGAAACGGCTTACCCATCGAAAGCGCCCCACAAGGGCCTGAACGTTTCAGACAATCCACCGCCCACATTCAATCCCGGTTGTGATCGTTGCAGAGCACAACCGGGTTGCTTTTAACCCTGCGGGCATGTGCTGTATGATGGAGGAACGGACATGGCAATAAGGAGTTGACGGAAGGCGACGGTGTGGAAGGCGGAGGCGTGGTCGGCTCGCAGGAGGCAGGTCGCTGTTCATGAATGTCCCATTGCATCTGCTGGCTGTCACCTCATTCGGACACGATTGTCGGTTTACTGTCATTCGTACGATGGAAAAAGGACGACAATGAGGGAAAGGGAGGGAGACAATGAAGAAACGAACAATGATCGTTACGCTGTTGCTGATAGCACTCACGCTGGCCAGCTGCGCGCCTGGCCCCAATGAACTGGCGAACACGCCCGATGAGGAGGGCGACATTGCCGGCTTCTGGCAGGGGCTCTGGCATGGCCTCATCTCGCCGATTACCTTTGTCATCTCCTTGTTCTCCGACAATGTGCATCTCTATGAGGTGTACAACAACGGAGGCTGGTATAACTTTGGCTTCGTCCTGGGTGCGTCCGCAACGCTGGGTGGCAGCGGCGGAGGCGCGGCAAGCCGACGCCGGCGGGATTGAGCAACCAAGCCGGGTTTAAGCTCATGCGCATTGTGATCTTAACAATCGGTACACGCGGGGATGTGGAACCCTACGCCGCGCTCGGTGCAGGGTTCCTGCGAGCCGGCCATCACGTTGTGCTGGCTGCACCGCTGGACTTCGAGCGGGAAGTACGACAAATCGGTCTGCCCTTTCATCCCTTGATGGGAAAACTCCATGCCCTGACGCAACCCGGATGGCAGGCTGGAGGCTTGAATCCGGTCAGGTTGCTGCAGAGTCTGTCAGCCGCGTTGAACGCAGCATTCCCTGTCGTCCAGGAAGCGATGAGCGAAGCCTATAGGCTATGTCAGAGAGCTGATGTCGTCATCGCCGGCGGTTTGATGTTCTATGCAGGACCTGTCCTTGCAGAACTTCTGCCTGCACGGGTCTACCTGACTGCTGTAGGACCGGTCACGCCCACTGCTGCATTCCAGAATCCCTGGTTTCCGACAGCCCCTGCCTGGCTTCCCCATGCCGCCTACAATCGCTGCACCCATTGGCTTGCGCAACAGTTAACCTGGCGTGTTGGCCGACCCATATTAAAGCGGGTATGGCGAACGATCTCCGCCGATGCGGAAGTGCCATTCTGGTTCCCCATGAGTCGGTATTCAGTGCTGTATGGATACAGTCCTACGGTCCTTCCGGTTCCTGACGACTGGCCGGAGAATCAGATTGTCACAGGATATTGGTTCTCGGAGCCGCAGGAAAGCTATCAACCCGCGCCTGATTTGGAAACGTTTCTCCAAACGGGATCCCGGCCGGTGTACATTGGTTTCGGTAGTGTTCAGATGAATGAGCCGCGTAGAATCGCGGCGTGTGTGCGTGACGCGCTGGAGGAGTGCAACCAAAGGGCCGTACTCTCCATCGGATGGGCCGGGATGTCCGGGGAGATGCTGAACGAGCGGATTCATGTCGTTGAGGACATTCCCCATAACTGGTTGTTTCCGCGCATGGCAGCTGTCGTCCATCATGGTGGCGCAGGAACCACAGCCGCTGCGCTCAGAGCAGGCGTACCGGCTGTTGTCATACCTCACAGCGGAGATCAGCCCTTCTGGGGGGAACGGGTATGTGCGCTTGGAGCGGGGTTGATGCCGATGTCCTTTCCAGCGTTTAGCTCCGAGAGACTGGCCGAGGCAATCCAGGAAGCCACGTCGAACGATCGCGTACAAACAACTGCAGCGGCGCTGGGAGCTCGAATTCGTGCCGAGGATGGCGTGATGGAAGCCGTCGCACAGGTTGAGCGGGATGCATCGTGAGGGCCTGGATAGGTACAGGCAGCCTGCATCAGAAGACGGTCCTTGTATCCTGATTGGCAACCGGGCGAGCATTTGTTCACTCTCGGCCCTCCGTCAGCCGAATACAACGTCACCAACCCTTTTCAAGATAGCATTCTCGTTGTCAGTCAAGCTTATTGTGTCATCGGGATTGCTTGTCGAGCAGCTTTCCCCTCTCTATGACGGATTGCAAATGGCTCCATATTCAGGGATACTGAGTCCAAGGTCGGATTCCTGTCGCTTCATACCAACACTTGATTCTTCCCAACCAAACGCGAAATCAGGATGGACAATGAGGCAGTCATGAGCACCTCACGTCATCTTCTCGTTCTCATTTGTTTTCTGGTTTGTGCCGCCTGTCAAACCAGCGTTGCGGAGGTGAGCCCTGCGGTGTCGACCATCGCTGACATGCCTGCATCGACACCGACTTGCTCTCCTGCCCCGTCCACACCGACGCTGATGGTTTCTTCGCCATCAGCGACGACAACAGGAACCCCCACCTCCTTTCCAGCTCCTCCAGCGGAACCTGGAACATCGGTCAAACCCGCGCCAACTACCGAGTCCATCCCGGCGCCCTATGATCGGCCTGAGGGATGGCAGGATTATGCCGGTGATGCCTTCCTCATCGCTTTGCCGGAGCGGTGGACTGTTGTGGATATCGACAGCGAGGGCTTGGACGCGTTCTGGAAATTCCTGGCAAGTCTGGATACCGATTGGGCGCATTACATGACGGAAAATTACTCTCAGGAACTCATGAGGGGCGTATTCCTGCTGTGGGCAATGGATTCGGAATTCACAGAGGAAGGCTATGCGGCGTCCATGAACATCACCCACCACATAAGATCTCAACCCGTCAGCGTTGAGGGGCTCTGCGTCAACATGCCAGCTGTTTATGGGCAGCTAGGACTTGAGACGGTGGAGGCGAACTGTACGCTGGTAGTTAACAACCTGATTGCAGCGCGCTTCATGCTTCGCGGGGAGGTTGGCTCTCTCTCGGTCATGGAGTATCAGTATGCCTATTTTGATGGCAATGAGATCTGGTTGATGACCCTCGCTGTAGATGGGGATCGATGGCAGGAGTATGAGCCGGTGTTTTCCACCATCGCGGAATCGTTCCGGCTACGCTACGAACAGGATGGGTGAAACCTGCCGCCCGTCCGGGAGCATCCCACGTGGATGGGTCTCATTCGACGGGCAATTCTTGTTACGAGCCTGCAGGAGGTTGCTTTACCTTCCACAATCGAGTTCAGCAGTTTGATGGTTCAACAACAGGGCAGGTGCCGTCCTGGCTTGAAAGATGATGCGTCTATCGGACTTGTAATCACCAACAACCATTGGAAACTTCTGTGCGCTTGACTGGCAATCCGGTTCGCCGATGACCGCGCGACCGGCCATGACGCCTGCCAGCTGTTTGCATGGCAGGAGGCGCTATGGTTAATGCCATCTTGATTGATATGGCCGGATCATGAATACAGCATTTCTTCAAGAGGGTTGCGGAGAGACCGGGCGTGTTTTGGGCAGGACTACATTTCATTTTCTTCCAAGGTTTCGTGGACGCACCAACCAGGTTTTCGACTTCAATTCGACTGATTTTCAGGATGGAGCAGGTATCGGCGATGGTGCCATTGGCAGGATGGAAAGAGCCCGAGAGGTATCGTCGGAGCGAATATCCCCTGATAGAATACAAGTCCAGAGATCGTAGATGGGTAAGGGACAATGTCGATCGAAACGCTTCTTGATGAACGACAAACACAACTCTGGCAGCGAGAACGTGTGCTGCTCGGCCGGGTTATTGAGGCGCTCCAGGACTGGGAGGTGGCGGCAGACGACCGTGCCCGTCTGCAGGATGCGCTGGCACAGCTGGACGAACTCTTCCTGCTCGTGGTTGTGGGGGAGTTCAACAGCGGCAAATCAGCCTTGATTAATGCCATGCTCGGGAAAGCATACCTGCAGGAAGGTGTCACGCCGACGACCGACCGCATCCACATTCTGCGTTACGGTGAAGAGGCTCCGCCGCAAATGGTCACGGAGAACATCCGCGCGCTGACCTTCCCGGCTGAAATGCTCCGAGAAATTCATATTGTGGATACCCCGGGCACGAATGCCGTCCTTCGTCAGCACGAGGTCATCGCGCGCGAATTTGTCCCCCGCAGCGATCTGGTTCTCTTCATTACCTCGGCGGATCGACCCTTCACCGAGAGCGAACGCGCTTTTCTCGAATCGATTCGGCAATGGGGTAAGAAAGTGATCATCGTCATTAACAAGGTGGACATTCTCGGCAACATGGGCGCGGCTGAGGAAGTGCGCACGTTTGTGCGCGATCAGGTTAAGCGGCTGCTTGATTTTGAGCCGCCATTGTTCATGGTCTCTGCCCGCAACCAGCTTGTGGGTCAGGATGATGAGCGCGACGCCTTCCCCGTGTTCATAGCCCATATGGAGGACGTTCTCTCCCGTGACAGCATGATCCGTTTGAAGTTGCTCAACCCGCTGGGGGTGAGCCAGAAGGTGACGCGCCAGTACCGGAAACTGGCTGAGGAGCGATTGGCCATCCTCGCGGGAGATCTGGAAGCACTGCGCACCGTGGAGGCCAATCTCCGGCAATTCAAAGCGGATACCGAGGCGGAATTCAGCCGTCAGCTGGACCGCATTGATAAGGCATTGCTGCAAATGCAGTTGCGGGGCGAGGTCTTCATTGATGACCGCATGCGCCTGATTAAACTCCGTGACATGATGAGGGCGGCGGAAATGCGCAAGGCCTTCGAGCATGAGGTGGTCGGCACCACACCGTCAGCGGTTGAGAAGGATATCCAGGAAATCATCGATTGGATGGTGGAGCGTGAGCTGCGGCAGTGGCGGATGATGGCGGAGGAACTCGGCCGGCGCAAGGAGACGGAGGCTTTGAAGGATGCCGCCCGGGAAGCGGCAGGGGGCTTCAACTATAACCGGCGTCAACTGCTGGACCGGGTAGGAAAACAGACGGAAATGGTCATTCGCGGTTTTGACCGCACGATCGAAGCCGAGCGCCTCGTGACCTCTGTGCAGGAATCGATCGCCCTGGTGGGCTTGGTGGAGGTGAGTGCAGTGGGCTTGGGCGTCATCCTGCAAGCGCTGCTGACGACGGCAGCGGCGGATGCCACAGGAATCCTCGCAGCGGGCGTGCTGGGAGCGCTTGGCTTTGCTATCATCCCCTTCCGCCGGGGGCGTGCGAAAGCCGAACTTCGTTCCAAGATGGCGGAGCTGCAGCGCTCGCTGAGCCAGGTGCTTACGGAAAACTTCCAGCGCGAGTTTGAGTCCGCGCTGGCTGCTTTACACGCGGCCATCGCGCCCTACGAGCGGTTTGTACAAGAGGAGGAAACCCATCTCTCTGCCGTCCTCAAGGAATTACAGGATCTTGATGTGCACCTGCAATCCCTGCGGCTGGAGCTGGATTCCGAAGCGCCATAGCAGGATCAGCAGGGCTAATTGCCTTCCATGGTTGAGCCGGAACGACGTGTCGGCAGTAAGTACAGTGAATGTTGTCAGCTCTCTCCAGCGAAATGAAAGGGGATGTTATGCGCCGACTTCCTGTTCTGCTGCTTCTGTTGATCGTAGCGCTCACGGCATGTGGACCCGCTGAGAGCATCCCGGAGGTGACTGAAGCTCCGGTTACGCCATCACCCACCCCGCTCTTCACCGCCGATCAAACCACCATCACCCTCGTCTACGATAACACCACCGCCAACCCGGACTTAATCGTGGAATGGGGCTTCGCGGCACTGATCAACGTGGATGGCCGATCGATCCTTTTTGATACCGGTCTCGACGGACCTGCGCTGATGAACAATCTCGCTGTGCTTGGGATTGATCCACTCTCGATTGAGATGGTGGTGATCTCGCATGAGCATGGTGACCATACAGGCGGACTGCAGGCGTTCCTTGAAGCCAATCCGGACGTAGACGTCTTTGTACCCATCTCTGACGAAATCCTTGCAGCAGCTGAGGAAGCCCAGATCAATGTCATCCCGCTGCAAGATCCGCTGGAACTGGTTCCGGGCGTGTACTCGACAGGAACGCTGGACAGCGGCATACCCGAGCAGAGTCTGGTTATATCGACGGCTGAAGGCAGCATCGTCATCACCGGCTGTGCACATCCGGGCATTGTCGCCATTGTGCAGCGCGCGATAGAAATCATGCCCGTGGAGCCAGCCCTGGTATTGGGTGGCTTCCACCTGGGCGGCTATAGCTCAGGAACCGTACGTACCATCATTGAAGAATTCCGCAATCTTGGCGTACAGCGCGTATCACCTACACACTGCACCGGCGAGGAAGCCATTGCAGCATTCGCAGAAGCGTACGGTCAGAACTACATCGCCGGTGGAGCCGGGGTTGTGTATTCCTACTGATGCAAGCATGCCTCTTCGAAGGATCGAGTGCCGCGACCCCCGGTCGCGGCGCTTGTTTTGATTCATCGCCTTCTTCTAGGGTGCTGGATGAGCTTTACCGACAGCTTGATGACAGCCCCGGTTCAGGTGGAAAAAGCGCCCAGAGGTAGGATAGAAATCGAATTGGACATCAAAGGAGGAGAAACATGAGTCGTATTGAAGATCAACTTGCATCGGCTTTTCAGTGCCCGAAGTGCCAGCACCACGGCGCGCGGGTGGAAAAGTTGGCGATGTCCGGCACCGGACTGTCCCGTCTGCTGGAAGTTCAGGCGCATCGCTATGCGTTTGTGTCATGCACAAACTGTGGCTATACAGAGGTGTATGACCTGAAGACCCTGAAGGGCAGCGACAACCTTGGCACGCTGCTTGAAATTCTGTTCCACGACTGATCAGAAGAACGCAAGACGATCAGCCCGGGCATCCTTGTGGTGTTCGGGCTTTCTTCTTCGGCTGCACGAGGCTATGTGATACACTTCTCCGCGTTTGTGCGTTGCTATATCTGCGTGGGAGATGATCCTTTGGGAAATGTTCACTTGCCTACCAATGCTTCAAACCCGCAACCGATGGGTTGGGGTCTTTCCATTTTGTTCTTCGGAATCCCCGCGCTGGGAATGGCGCTGGGGTTCTATTTGCTTATGCCTGCGCTGCTGGGGCGCGGGATGAAACCGTATACTGCCTATTCACTTGCGCTTGGCTTCCCTTTGTTGCTGATGGGTGTCGCGGCTGTGATTGCGTTCCGTCTGGAAGGCGGCCAGTTCAGTCTCCCGGCGATGCTGGAACGCTTTCGCTACAAGCGTATGAGCGGCATGGATTGGCTGTGGACGGGCGGTATTTTTGCCCTCGAAATGATTGTATATTCGCAGTTCAGCAGGGTTACGAACATGTTGATCGAAAGCGGAGTCATTCGCCTGCCCGACTCCATCCCGGCTTTTGTGGATCCTCGGACGGTGTTTGCACAGGAGACGCTGGATGCTGCCGTAGGCGGATTGCGAGGCAACTGGTTGGTGCTGGCTTTTTCCATCATCCTGCTTATCGTTAACGTGCTCGGTGAGGAAATCTGGTGGCGCGGCGTCGTGCTCCCGCGGCAGGAACTGTCCTTTGCGGCATGGGCATGGGTGATCCATGGTGTGTTCTGGGCGCTGTTCCATGCCTATAAATACTGGGATCTTTTCAGTCTGCTGCCACTATCGCTGGGCTTAGCGTTCGTGGTCTCCCGGCGCGCCAACAGCACCCCCGGTATCATCATCCATTTCATCACAAACGGATCCGGTCTGATTCCTATTTTGCTGGGTGTGTTGGGTTTGTGAGGCAAGGCTCTCGCCGGTGAGGTCATGCCCAGGAGCGGCAGATGCTGCTCCTTTTTCTATTCTCCGGTCATACCCAGCAGCCAACCGCGCGAGAGCATCCGGTTGAGGATGAGGAAAATAGCCACGACCGGAATGCTCATCAGGATGGCGAGGGCGGAAAGGCGGTTCCACGCCACGGCAGATTGCGCCCAGTAGCCGGAGACGGCCATGGCGAGGGTGACGTTGTTTGCACTTTCGACGAAGAGCCATCCCAGCGCGAATTCGGTGTAGCCCAGGATGAAGGCGATCAGCGCGGCAACACCGATCGAGGGCAGCGCCATGGGAAGCGTGATGAAGCGAAATGTCTCTCTATGCGATGCGCCGTCCAGCAGCGCAGCCTCCTCGATGTCCAGCGGGACCGCCTGGAAGCTGGCGCGCATGTTCCAGATGCAGAAGGGCATGGAGAAGGCGGTGTAGACCATCATGAGGCCGACCAAGGTGGTGCGGACGCCGAGAATGGTGAGCAGGACAAAAAGCGGTGTCATCAGGGCCACTGGCGGGAGCAGTGTACCCAGGAGCAAGGAGAAGAGCCCCACTTCGCGCCCCGGGAAGCGGAAGCGAGCAAACGCGTAGGCCATGCCAGCGCCAAAGCCAACCGCGATGAGCGCAGCCCCGCCGGACACGATGATCGTGTTCTTGAGCAGTCCCAGAATACCCAGGGCTTGCGATGGGTTCTGCCAGACATCGATAAATGGTTGAAGGGACCACTCCTCGGGAAAGAACTGGAAATTCGTTGGCGCACCGTACAAGGTACCGTCGAGCGCGTTGCGAAGCAATCCCCAAATAGGAAGCAATACGAAAACAGCTGCAAGCAGTAATGCAAGGTAGGTGAGGGCAAGACCGAGCGGTGAGCGTCTATGCATAGGTCACCCCCTTCCCCGCCTGACTGCGCCGGTTGAACCAGAGCAGGAACAGAATCAGCACGACCACGGTAAAGACATTGATCACCGCCGAGGTCGCATACTTCCCGCCAAAATCGACAAAGAAGTAGGAGGCCGCGGCGAACGTTGTGAGTGGATAGGGCGGATTGAGGACGTAGAACAGGTAGAACTGATTGAAGGCGTAAATTCCACGCAGGATGATGGCGGGGAGAAGCAGGGGAAGGAGAAGTGGCCAGGTGACGTGCCGGAACTGCTGCCAGCCGCTGGCGCCATCAAGTGCAGCTGCCTCATAAATATCGCGCGGGATCATTTTCAGACCCGCGGACGCGGCCAGCATCAGGAGAGGGAAACCCATCCAGGTTGCCACGATGAGCATGACTACGAACGCAATGGCAGGATTCTCCTGCCATGTCGCCAAGTTCTGCGCGAATTGAAAACCAGGCCTATCCGGGAAAGCTCCACCACTCAAGAACCAACCGAAGCGCGGGTCTAAAATCTGCGACCAGGTTAGACCGCCGATAAATTCGGGAATCGCCCAGGGCAGGATGAACATCGCCTGCCATAGACCCTTGAAACGTACTCCTCTCCGGTTGACCAGCAATGCGATCGTTACCCCCAGCGCCGTTTGAAGCGAGATCGCGCTCAGGGTCCAGATGATCTCACTCATGAGGAGTTCGACACCGGCCCCGCGTGCAAACGCCAGCAGCGGACGAAAGCCGGTGTAGCTGACTTCGCGCGGCCCTGTACGACTGAAGCTGAAGACCTCATAGGGCACGGGTTCAATCTGACCGGTGAGGCCGCCGATAACCTCCCGGCGGATACCACCGTTAATGCCATCCCTTATGGAGGTGGCGTTGAAGTCCGTCAGCGCCATGCCTCCCTGGTACAGGAGCGGGAAGAAGGTGATCAACAGGAGCAGAAGGCCACCGGGCAGGATCCATCCCAGCGCTTTGCGCGAGTCCTGCCAGCGAAGACCAGGAGTGCTGAGGTGGATGCCATCCTTACGAAGAGTCGCGATCATCCCCAGAACGGGTTCACCTATCACCCGCCGGAAGCCCTCCGCTGCAGCGAGACAAAGTGGTGCGGTCAGGAGGAGAATATATTGAGGCCACTTGGTCGGCCAGAGAAAGAGGAACGCCATGCCGAGACCAAGCCACAGTGTGAAAATGGCATTCCGTTTATTGAGACGGCCAAGGCCAGCCAGTGCAAAGAGCGCGATGAGTCCGTCGAATGAGACGATGAATACATCCGGATGCCATGGGACCGATCGCACCAACCACAACATCGGTTGCCAGATGGGAAACAAAGTCGCTTCAACTTGCTCACTTGTCGCGTAGCCCCCATGATAGGCTACCGATTCCCACAGCCTCCCGAGAGGATCCGGCCAGAGGAAGGGATTGCATATGAAGAACACACCTACTGCACCGAGGCCCCACAGCAACAGGGGCCGGATGGCGACATGGATGGGTTGTCGCGACTCGGCAAGCATTTTGCGTGCAGCCTGAATGAGGATGATGATGCCGACCAGGGCGTACATGTACTTGCTGGCGGCGGTAAACCCGAGCATCACTGCCGATACAGCCAGCCAGGCATGTCGATGCCGTGCCCCGGACGCTTGCCAGCGGACGTACGCAAGTACGCACAGTGTGCTGGTCAACGCAGGCAGCGCTTCCAACATCACCTGACTGGTGTATTTGATCGTGAAGGTATGCACGGCGAGGAACAAACCCGCAAGGGGAGAGACAAGGCCGAGGATAAAAACCTGCAGTGAGCCAAAGACTGCGCCCAGGGTGCGCGCTACGCGCAGATGGGGCTGGGGAAGCGAAGCGGCAGGACTGGCCGTGACCGCCCTGTCCGGAATGATGTCAGCGTCAGGCAGCGTGGTGAGCGCCAAACCATAGGCAAGCTTGGCGAGAGGGGGATGTTCTGGACGGTAGTTTTCTTCGAGGAGGTTAGCCCAGTCGCCTTTGCGGATATCCGCGGCCATAAGCTGACCGGCACGGAGGTAGTCATCCTCGTCATAATCGATGGGAAGCAGGTTAACCGCGCGCACGCGCAACGTCCAAGCAACAACCAGGGCAACAATGGCGCCGAAAGCATGGATGGCCCGACGGGTTGGAAACTTCATCTTTTGACCATCTCCCTACCGACCGATGCAATACCATTCACTATAAACGATATCCGAACGAGCGCAACACATACCTTTCGAATTTCATGATGCGTCAATTCCTGTTATGATTGCGACAGAAGGAAATGTGACCCATGGCGGAAGACACACAGGGAATGCAGGAGCAGGTCAGGGTGCGTGTGCTCATTGCCGATGACCACAGCGTGGTTTCGGATGGGCTTACGCTGGGTCTTGAGCAGCAAAACGACTTCGAGGTGCTGGGAGCGACAAGAAGCGGCATGACCACGCTTCAGAAAGTGAAAGAGCTTCAACCGGATGTCTTACTGCTCGACCTCAATATGCCCGATCTGGACGGGTTTCATGTCCTCTCAGAGCTAAATCGAGCGTCATACCGACCAGCGGTTCTCGTGCTGACCTCCTACCATAACCCCGATTACCTTGTACGGGCGCTGGCGCTGGGAGCGGATGGCTATTTTTCCAAGGATGCCGACCTGGCGACCTTGCTCGAAGCTCTGCGCAAAGTATCCCGGGGAGAGAAAGCCATCGATCCGAGCATCCCGTCGGATGGCGATACCGTGTCTGCCACGGGTGGAACGTGGGAAGATACCCTCACCGTTCAGGAGCGACGTATCCTGCGCCTCCTTTCAGAGGGGAAACGAAATACGGATATCAGCGAGGAATTATCCATCAGCGGCAATACGTTAAAGACCCACCTGCGGCACATTTACCGCAAGCTGAACGTGGGTGATCGCACGCAGGCTGCTGTGTGGGTCTGGCGACATCGCCTGCTTGAAGACGATTAATATAACCATAAGCACGCAAGCCCGCACCCTTCTGGGTGCGGGCTTTCTTTCTTTTTGCGGTGTGTGACGCTACCGCTGTGCGCGACGCAAGATGTTGAAGAACTGCTTCCTCGAGGGCAACGAACCGGAGAGGAGATGATCTGCACGGAAAAAGCGCGCCGCAAGGGAAACCACCAGGATCGTCGTTCCGGCGAGGATTCCCAGACTCGCAAGAGTCTGCCAGAGTGGAACATCTGTGACCACCAGGCGGGTCATCATGGACGTCGCAGAGGTTAGCGGAAACAGGCTGAAGAACGTTGCAAGGGCTCCATTGGGATTCTCGATAAACGCGGCTACCAGCACGAGGGGAATGATCATCGGAAGCAGAATGATGAACGTGAACTGCGAGCCTTCCTTGGAGTTGGGCATGATGGCGCCGAGCGCTCCTTGCATAGAGGCGTACAACATGAAGCCGAACAGCAGGAAAGCGAAGGCCCAGAGCAGCAAACCCGGGTCCAGCAGACCGAGGATTTCGCCGAGACTTTCCCGAGCGCTTTGCCGGGCGATAAGGATACCACTGCCCCACATCAAGGTCTGGAAGAGGGCGATGGCGCTGATGCCGAAGAGCTTGCCCAGCATGAGTTCACGCGGACGGAGGCTGATGAGAAGGACTTCCATCGTACGGTTTTCCTTCTCCTGGGTCACACTCGAGAGCATCATTCCACCTGGCACGACGATGAGCATATACAGGATCAGCATCACACCGTATGGAAGGATGAAGTTATCATCCGGATCCAGCGATGTGTCTGCTTCGATCTCAGGGTTCATGCGGTGGAAATCCACTTCAGGGCTGGGATTGTCGATAAGGACGGCGAGTTCAGGATCACCGAATATGTTCAGCCGAAGCAGGTAGTTCAAGAGATAACTGTCCTGCAGGCTGTTCATGAGGGAGAATTCCTCCACGACCACGGTCACTGTCCCCGTCTGCCGGAAATCCTCTTCGAGCACGTAGTACTGAGAAACGATGCCATTTGCCAGCGCAGTATCGGCTTCCTGGCGATTTGCGTACAACTCAACGAGACCTGCGGGCAGGTCGGACGGGAGGTCAACGAGAAACCCGGCTTCATCGAGAATAGCAAGAACATTGCCATTTTGACCGGGGACATTTTGCTCGGCTTGCTCCGCGCTCTCCCGGGCGAAGTATTGTGACCCGACGGAAGGCAGGATGACGACCAGCGGGAAGATAAAGGTCATGATCCAGAACATGGGCTTGGACAATCGGATCACAATTTCATGTCGGATGACTTTCAAGACGTTGCTCATGTCAGATTACCTCACCTTGCTGCGCGCGTTTCTCGAGGCCATTCGTGGATTCACGCAAACCCCGCAGCACGTCTTTCAGGTGTAGACGTTGACCATACCGCAGCATGCCCATGCGGAAGATGCGTGCGGACAGCCACACACTGAAGATGGCTGTGCCTGTCAAGATGCTCCAACTCAAGGCAAGCTGCCAGAAGGGGATCGACGCGAAGCTATATCCCATGGTCACGGCCATAAACGCCGTGAAGGGGATGAGCGACATCGTCTGCAGAATGGGACTGCCAGGATCCGACATGATGACTGTCACCAGAAACCAGGGCGACATGAAAACCATATTGATGATGCCCGAAATCTGCTGGCCTTGGCTGAGTTCATTCACCATGCCGCCGATGGCCGTCATGATGCCAGCGATGAGGACGAAGGTCGGCAGCAGGAATGCGCCGACGACGAGCAGATAATCCCAGGGGGCGCGTATGACGTCGAGAAAGTCGATAGCGTTACGACCGATCAGGATAATGGCAACGATGGCCGCAAACCAGAGCAGGATCTGCGTCAGGGCGACACCCAGGAGGCCAATTGCCTTGCCGCCGATCAACTGCTCCGGAGAGAGGGATGTGCTCAGAATTTCAATGGTGCGGTTTTCCTTCTCATCCGTCACGGCTTGAAGCAGGTAGCCGCCGGAAGACATCACTGCAATGAAGAAGAAGAAGCTTGAAGCCAGCGGAAGGAGGACATTAATGAGCTCGGAGCCTGTGCCGAACTCGCGTTCACCCTGACCAACTTCAACCAGGAGCTGTGGGCCATCCAGCGCAAGCTCTTGCATTTGCGGTGAAAGGTCACCGGTAAAGTTCAAGCGCAGGAAGTCGTAGAATGCGCCCCATGCATCGCCACTGATTTCCTCGTCCCAGAAGAAAAGGTCGACTTTCACCGACTGAGGATAATCGTCTGGCAGCAGGAAGAACCCCTGGATCTCACCATTTTCGAGGGAGGTGAGTGCCATGGCCTCCGTGTCGAAGGGAAGCACTTCAATTCCATCAAGCTGTCCGCTACGCGCAGGATCAAGTTGTCCGGTAGGGTCGATGTATCCGACCGGGCGAGTGTCTTCGCTTGAGATAGCGATGTACGCTGCTAGAAACATGATCAGCGCCAGGCCGAGTGGAAGGCCGATCGTGGCCAGAAGGAACGATTTCTTACGAACCTGTTTGAGGTAGGTATATGTCATGACCTTGAAGAACTTACTCATGAAGACCTCCTTCATCGCCGCGCACCACGCTGATGAAGATGTCGTCGAGTGAGGGTTCAGCAATTTCGAAGCGTTCGATTTTTACGTCGGGGCGCGTTGCCAGCTGCTGGAAGATATCCTGGGATGTTGTCCCCGTTTCCAGCGCGAGATGCAGGTCACCATTGTGGCGACGCATCTGCAACACGCCTTTAAGGTTTTCGAAGTTACCCTGCCCTTCGACGACAACCGCATTGCCGGCGAAATTTCGGCGGATCCCATCAAGATCGCCGTAAAGCACACCTTCGCCTTGGTTGATGAGCAGGATGCGATTGCAGAGCGCTTCTACCTGATACATCTGGTGTGTGGACATAATGATGGTTTTTCCGGCTTCGCGCTGTTCCTCAATGATCTCTTTAATCAAGCGTGTGTTCACAGGATCCAGACCGGAGAACGGCTCATCGATCACCACAAGATCGGGGTCATGAATGAAGGTCGATATGATCTGCGCCTTCTGTTGCATGCCTTTGCTGAGCTCGGATACTTTCTTCTCGCGATGGTCAAAGAGATCGAGCCGCTTGAGCCATTTGTCCAGGCGTGTACGCGCCGTATCGGTATCGACACCTTTGAGGGTGGCGAGGTACACAATGACGGACGCCAGTTTCTCGTCTTTGTAGAGGCCGCGTTCCTCAGGCATGTAACCGATGCGGTTTTTCTTTTCCTCATCGAGCTTGCCGCCGAAAATGGAGACATGCCCATCATCCGCCCGGAAGATATCCAACATAATCCGGATGGTGGTCGTCTTGCCCGCACCGTTCGGTCCAAGCAGGCCAAATATTTCTCCCGGGTCAACGGAAAAGGATACATCTTCGACTGCGCGTGACGTCCCAAAATACTTCTTGATATGTTCAACTTGTACGGTAGGCATACGTGGTTTCTCCTTCGTGCATTACGCGTTGTTGAAGCATGTGCTTCATGATTTGTTGCATGGGTTGTTGATAATGACTATGTCATGAGTGCGGTCGTGGAGGTGGTAAGCTTGCCGAAACCTCGCTGACACTTAACGAAGGCTCATGTCAGCTTAACGCTCGCTGTATTAAGTATACGCTCCACAATATGCGCAGGATTAACTGGCGCGACGCTCTGCGGGTATGTTGAGTTTAGCATGGATAAATTGTTGATGAGTAAGGCGCAGCCCGCGTGCGATTGCGCGAATTTCCTCGATTTCCTGATGCGACACTTTTGATTCGGCATCTGCGATCGAGAAGAGAACCTCGAGGAAGGCCAGCCGTTCCTCCTCCGAGGTACAGGTGAAGAACTCACGCGTAAGCCGGTAATAATCCATCCGCGCTCCAATTTCAGAGAGCGCAACGCCAGTGATGAACGCCGCTTCTTCTTTTGAGGTTCCGAGGGTTGTACATAAGGCATTGATCATGGCCTGTTCTTCGTTCGGGGATGTGACCTCATCCACGTGGGCAATACGCGCCATCAAGCCTCCAGCAAGGCAGAGCATGCGCAGGCGCTCCTCCGGCACGGTCATTTCGAAGTCGCCCGACTCAAGCATGCGTTGGACGCTGTAGAACACCCGGTTCTTGATGAAATCTTCATAGTGGGCTTCACGATTAGGCGCATCAGCCATTGCCGCTTGTCTGCGTTGGAGAGAGGTAGTCAGTGCGCTGCCGAGGAGAGAGCCCAGTCCGGTCCGCTGGTTTTCGATGGCATCCTTAATGGCATCCATGACGTCGATCTGCACGTCGCCGATGGACGCATCCAGCTCGAGCATGTTGTCCAGCGCCTGGATGGCAAGACGTTTATCGCCAGGGGAACGAAGCTCTGCCAGAAAGGTTGATAAGACTCGATCACGTTCCGCTGGGCTGACAGGAGAGTGAATATACATGTCTAGGATGGCCCAGTCCTCTGCATTCAACGACGGAAGATGAAAGAGAAGGTCCTTGAGACTGTTGATTTCTTCCTGAGTCAGGTCACCATCAGCCCAGGCTGCTGCAATGAGCAACTTGCCGAGCGTGAGAATAAGATCCTTCTTCGTCATGGGGGCTCCTTTCCCATTGCAGGTATTATAACGTTGCCATGATGCGGGGTCAGGTCAGGTATACTTGGCGGCATGACCATCGCAGCAGCTATCGCTCAAAGGACGGGCATATCCAGGAGAAGCATCACTGAGTCAATTTCCCTTCTGGATGAGGGAAATACCATTCCATTTGTTGCCCGCTATCGAAAGGAGGTCACCGGGGGGCTGGATGAAATAGCTCTCCGCACCATCGAGAAAGAACTGTTCTCCTTGCGTAAACTCTACGCGCGACGATCGACGATCTTAACGACCATTGCTGATCAAGGCGCGCTCACACCTGCGCTGCGCAATGCCATCGAGACGGCACAGACCCCCTCCGAACTTGAGGACCTTTACCGCCCCTATAAACCTGAGCGGCGTACCCGCGCCTCGCTGGCGGAGTCACGTGGGCTGGGCCCGCTTGCCGCCAGCATTCTCGAGCAATCGGATGTTAGCCCATCTCCGCGGGAGCTCGCACGCGGCTTCCTTTCCAGGGAGGTGGTGAATGTGCAGGAGGCGCTTGCTGGAGCAGTCGATATTGCTGCTGCGCGCATCAGCGAAAATGCGGCGGTACGGCAAGCGCTGCGCAAGAGGGCCTTCCGCTGGGGGATGCTGCGTTCGCGTAAAAAGCGGGAAGCTGAAGACCCACGCGGTGTCTATCAAGCGTATCAGGATTTTGAACGACGTGTAAATGCGCTTCAACCCCATCAGGTTCTCGCCATCAATCGTGGCGAGGAGGCAGGCATCCTTTCTGTCAGCATACTCATCGACGAGCGTGATTGGGTTACGGTGCTTGCACGTCACTATCCCGAACGCCCAAAATCGCCGTTTTCTCCATGGATGCTGCGCGCACGGGATGAAGCCGGAAGGCGGCTGCTGTTGCCAGCGTTGAAGCGTGACCTTCGTCGTCGCATTACCGAGCGGGCGCAGGAACACGCCATCACGGTGTTTTCAGCCAATCTGCGCGGGCTTCTCCTTCAACCTCCGTTGACCGGTGTGATCCTGGGCATCGATCCGGGCTATCGGACTGGATGCAAACTTGCTGTCGTGGATGAGACCGGCCAGCTGCTGGAGACGGCGACCATCTACCCTCACGCACCACAGGCCCGTTGGAATGAGGCGAGAACAGCGCTGCGTGCGATGATCCGTCGCTGCGGGGTCTCCCTGATTGCGGTTGGAAACGGAACAGCCTCGCGCGAAACGGAGGCGCTTGTTGCCGAAAGCATCCGTTCGCTGGACGATGTGGCCTACGCGATGGTAAGTGAGGATGGCGCCAGTGTCTATAGCGCCAGCCCGCTCGCAGCCGAGGAGTTCCCTGACCTTGATGTCAGCATACGGGGAGCTGTCTCCATCGCCAGACGGCTACAGGATCCGCTGGCTGAGCTGGTGAAAATTGACCCTCGTTCAATGGGCGTGGGTATGTACCAGCATGATTTGGATGAGCGTGCGCTTGCCGATGCCCTTGGAGATGTTGTCGAAACAGTTGTAAATCAGGTTGGGGTCGATGTGAACACGGCATCTGCAGCACTGCTTTCATTTGTCTCCGGTATTGGTCCGGCGCTGGCCAAACGCATCGTTGCGCATCGAAATGTGCACGGCCCTTTCCCCAGCCGCCGCAGCCTCTTGAATGTGCGCGGGCTTGGTCCAAAGGCTTATCAGCAGGCGGGTGGTTTCTTGCGTGTGCCTGGTGGGCCCGAACCGCTCGATGAAAGCGCCATCCATCCGGAGAGCTATCCCGCAGCAAAGGCGCTCCTGGAGCGGGCTGGATTGACCAGCAAGGATACGCCCTCGAAGCGCGAAAAAGACTTGACGAAGCTTGTGAATCAACGAGGAGCTCAGTCCCTTTGCACGGAACTGGGGATCGGTCGAGCGACGCTCGCAGATATCGTTGAACAGCTCATCCGGCCCGGACGGGATCCCCGTCAAAGCCTGCCCGCACCGATTCTTCGTCGCGATGTCCTTTCCATCGATGACCTGCGAAAGGGAATGGCTCTTGCCGGAACGGTGCGCAACGTGGTGGACTTTGGCGCCTTTGTCGATATCGGTGTAAAACAAGATGGTTTGCTGCATCGCAGCCAATGGTTGCCCGGCGAAAGCTATCATGTCGGCGAGCGTGTGGAAGTGGACATTCTCAACGTGGATGTTGAGCGCAAACGTATTTCACTGGGCCGTGCATCCAGCTTATCCTGACATGGCAAAAGAATTGCATCTTGATGACGACTTGAGAAGGTATTGCAGGTAAGGCGATGAAGCGCAATCAACCTGTTCAACATCAAACAGAGCCCATAGCAGCAAATCGAACCGTTGTAGGAAGGGGCCTCATCGCCATTGTCGGTATGGCGGCACTCACGCCGATCCTGCTCTTCCTGGCGTTTTATGCTTATTTATGCGCGTTCCAACTCGTATTCCCGGGTGTGACGGTAGGGGGAGCCCCGCTGGATGGCCTCACACCCTCTGAGGCTGAAGCTGAATTAAACCGCATCTGGAACGAGGACTACCTCATCATGGCTGTCGATGCGATGGCCCCTGACAACGCGTGGCTTGTCCATCCTGAGGAATTCGGCCTCGCAGTCGATGCCGGGGAGACAACCCGGGCGGCCATGGCTGTAGGTCGTGATGGCAATCTGGTGAACGGTCTTGAGCAGCTTGTGGCGAGTATGCTGGAGGGGATGGATGTTGCACCGACGGTCGTGTTTGACGAAGACCGGGCGAAGGACTCTCTTCTTGTCTGGAAAGACCGTCTCACACAGGCTGCGGTTGATGCAGATATCCGGCTGTCCGATGGCGAGGTGATGACACTGCCGTCACAAGCCGGCGTGACACTGGATGTCGATGCCACACTTTCATTATTGCGAAGTGATCCACAACTCATCATGCTGGAGTATCGGTTCATCCCTCTATTGACCATCCCCGTCGATCCGCTGCGTGAGAATGTGGATACGGCTGCAGACGCCGTCCGGCGATATCTGGGTGCAAACCCACTTGTGCGCGCATTCGATCCTGTGACCGGGGAACATCTCGATTGGAGCCCCGATCCTGAGCAGGTCGCCGGATGGATCAGCATCGACCACACCGGTGAGGAATTGGAGGTCTTCATCGACCCTGACCAGGTCGAGGCCTACCTCCGGGATCATAATAACGCACTGGGCAACGAGCGAGGGATTGAGGTTGCAGCGGCGATTGCAGAGGTGATGGGAGCACTCGAGACCGGGGACGCAGTCTCCTTGCTGGTGAGATATGATCCGACGGAGTACCTTGTACGCGGCAGCGACACGATTATCTCCATCGCCTTTGACGTCGGCATTCCCTATTGGCGCATCCAGGAGGCAAACCCGATGATCGCTGTGCAAGGGCTGCCGGTCGGGGAGACGATCATCATTCCCCCGCGTGATGCCAACCTGATTGTCCCCCCGGTGGAGAACAAGCGCATTGTCATCAGCATCCGTGAGCAACGCATGCGGACGTACGAGGATGGATCTCTGCGCAGTGAACATGTCGTGAGCACGGGTATGCCGAACTCGCCGACCATGCCCGGGGTTTTTCAAGTGCAGATTCACATCCTGAACGCTTACGGGGAGAACTGGGATCTGTATATGCCCCATTTTCTGGGTATCTACGAGGCGGTCCCTGGATTTATGAATGGGATCCACGGCCTTCCACTTCTGTCCAGCGGGGTGCGTTTATGGGCAGATGTGTTGGGAAACCCAGCTTCGTATGGATGCATCATCCTTGGTCTGGATGAGGCAGAAGATGTCTATACCTGGGCCGAGAACGGCGTGGTGGTTGAAATTCAACCATAGCGAGCAGCGCTGGGCATCAACCTTCGAACCGGGAAGTCTATGGGGAAAGGGGGAGGATGGTGTCCTCATGGCTTTCGATGACCTCCGGCCTGGCAAGACCTCGGGTAAGTTCCTTCAATGCGTGTGTGAAATCCTCAAGCAGGGTCTGTGGAAGACGGATGGTCAGCGAGACGTCGCCGGCGAACGTTTTATTAACGAGCTCGCCCCGGTGATTGCTCACGAGCAGCTGTGCTTGTTCAAAAAGGTTGTAAGGTACGGCGAAGTGGACGGTGTACGTTGGGATTTTTTGTGCGATGGATGTGCTATCGAGCACAGCCCGCATCGCATCGCTGTAGGCGCGAACGAGACCCCCTGTCCCCAATTTTGTTCCCCCAAAATAGCGTGAAATAACTGCGGCAGCATCCCCCAGGCCGCTGCCCCGCAGGACAGCAAGTGCAGGACGCCCCGCTGTCCCTGAAGGTTCGCCATCGTCGCTGCAATGGGCCGTAACAGACGCGCCGTGGCCGATGACGTACACCGGCACGTTGTGTGTGGCGTCATGAAATTCCTGGCGCATGGAGTCGATGAAGCCCCGCGCTTCCTCCACGGAGCATGCTGGAGAGAGTGATGCGATGAAACGGGAGTTGACGACCCGGATTTCAGCCCGAGCCGGGCCGGCCGGAATACGTCGAGGACGCTGGATGTCGTCGCCTATGCTGGTCATGCGGATGAGCTGTTCCCCTGCTCTTCCAGCAGGAGATCGATGGTTTCGATCGCATGGCGGAGATGGGGAATGACGATGCTACCGCCGACGACCAGGGCGACATTGAGCGCATCATAGAGTTCTTCCACGCGGCTGCCGGCATGAAGGCATTGATCGAGATGATAGTCGATGCAATCGTTGCAACGAAGCACGGTTGATGCGACCAACCCCATCAACTCCTTGGTTTCTGCATCTAGCGCGCCATCTCGGTAAGCGGCTGAGTCCAGATTGAAAAATCGCTTTATCCCGCGGTGTTCAATCTCCAAGATGCGGTTGTTCATCCTCTCGCGGTGCTCGCGGAAATGGTGTAATCGATTTGCCATAGGCCCTCCCTACGGGATAATAGCATGAAAGCGGTGCACCATCGCCGCTGGAAGCAGGAACAAAACGCCAGTGATGGTCGTTATGACACTGATCGTGCGTTACAGTTGCGTTTAAGTATGGACGTGACTGATGCCAGGAAGGAGCTCATGATGAAAGAGCGAATAGGAACGAAAGGCGTCTTGTTCACCCTTGCCCTGTCGATGCTACTAGGACTTACCGGCTGTGCGTCGCCCGAAGCGCCTGCACAGGCATCAGTGGTGCAATCCGATCTGTCACGCAATACGGATACCGAGGTTCCGGAGGGAAGTTTGGATGTCCTTGCGGACGGCAATACCGCCTTCGCTCTCGATCTCTATCAACAGTTGCAGATGCAGGAAGGTAACCTGTTCTTCTCGCCGTATAGCATTTCGCTGGCGCTTGCCATGACCTACGCTGGCGCGCGGGGGGCGACCCAGGAACAGATGGCGCAAGTGATGCACTATCTCCTTCCCCAGGAGGAATTGCACCCTGCCTATAATCGACTGGAGCAGGTTCTTGCGTCACGTAGTGATGTCGAGGTGCCCGAGGGCGGTGAACCACTGCGCATCAACATCGCAAATGCGATCTGGGGTCAGACGGGCTATACATTTCTTCAGTCTTTCCTGGATACGCTTGCCTTGAACTATGGGGCGGGGCTGCGGTTGGTGGATTACATCACGGATGCGGAGGGCGCCCGGGAGGACATAAACGCCTGGGTGAGTGATGAAACCGAAGGTAAAATCGAGGATCTTATCCCGCCTGGCGCGTTGAACTCGCTCACAAGATTGGTGCTGGCGAATGCCATCTACTTCAACGCCTCTTGGCTGTTCCCGTTTGAGGAGCAGGCTACTCAGGAAGGCGAATTCAGCTTGTTGGACGGCACGCAGGTCAGCGTTCCAATGATGTATCAGGGGGAGATGTTCGCGTACCTTGAACGGGATGGGTTTCAGGCTATCGAACTGCCCTATATTGGCAACCAAACATCGATGGTCATTTTCCTGCCGGACGAAGGACAATTCGAAACCTTTGAAGAGGGCTTCAGCCCCGATCATCTGTCTGAGTGGCTTGAGGAGATGAGCACTCGCAATGTCATGCTGGCCATGCCACGCTTTGAATACACTTCAGAGATGAACCTCTCTCAGACCCTACAGGCCATGGGTATGGAGCGCGCGTTCTCAGACGCGGATTTCTCCGGCATGGATGGAACGTTTGAACTGGCGATAAGCGATGTGATTCACAAGGCATTTGTTTCTGTAGATGAAGAAGGGACGGAAGCGGCCGCGGCAACGGCTGTCGTCATGCGAGCGACGGCCATCATGGAGCCAGGTGTCGAGCTGACAATTGACCGGCCGTTTGTGTACCTCATTCGCGATCGAGAAACCGGGACCATCCTTTTCATCGGCCGAGTCCTCAATCCCGAAGGCGAATAAACCGAGACTTCTATCGGGGAGACCGCCAAACAGGCGGTCTCCTCGCGCGATGAGGAACAGTGAGGATGAACTGATGTACAATGAGGCCGTTCCGGTGAAGGAGCTCGAGATGGCGATTCGACCGAAATCCTGTTCATTCTTGCTGCTCTGTATCGCTGCGATGAGCCTGACTGCTTGTGCTGCGGGTATGGAGGCAACACCTCCACCATCTTCAACCACCACCGAGGCTGCGCCGACCCTCGAGCCACCTGGCGCAACCATCTCGCTCCCAACGGAAACCACGCTTCCCGAGCCAACGCAAACGCCGCTACCGACGGCCACGGCGAGCCCGGACCTCTCTCCACGAACCGGGATCCCCATCGGGCGCCTTGCGGCAGGCACTGAACTTGCGCTCGAATCCATCTGGATGGTGGATGTGGAGCATGGCTGGGCTATAGGGGGCAGCCAGGATGAACGCATGCATGTGCTGAGAACGGAAGACGGCGGCAGCACCTGGCAGGATGTCACGCCGCCAGAGCCGGTGGCGGGCGACATCCGCTATGTGCAAGCAGTGGCAGATTTCTTGAATGAGCATGTCGGCTGGGTGACCTTCCAGCATCCGCCGGGGCCGCAGGGTTTTGCCACGCCGGTGGTGTGGCTCACACAGGATGGCGGTGCTAGCTGGATGCAAAGTGAGCCGCTGGATGTGGATGATTTCTTGGGTTTCTATGGCCCTTCACGGATCGGGTTCAGTGACAGACAATCCGGCTGGCTGATGCTGGATCTGGATGCGGCGATGATGCACCGCTACATCGCCTTGTACACAACGGCGGATGGCGGCATGACGTGGTCAAGGGTTGTGGATCCGCAGGATGATGCGCCTATCCAGACCGGAGACAAGACCGGTTTGATGATGGATTCGGCCGGAAATGGCCTCCTGACCCGTGATCTGCATGGGCTGGTGGAGGGGGCGTCTGTTGAAATCACGCGTGATGGCGGCGCCATTTGGGTATCCCTTCCCCTCGATGTGCCCGACGATGTTGCTGCAACACAAGTTTGTGCTGCGCATTCCCCTGACATCCGGGAAGGACGATGGGCTGTCGGTGTAACCTGCCTTCTTTTCAATGAAGGCCAGGACGACGAGGGAGAGATCTGGCTCCCTGGAAACGCCTATCTCTTTCTGAGTGATGATGGGGGCGACACTTGGAGCCGACGGGACGCACCGGGGGGGCGGTTGGCATATCTCGCCGGCGATGTGATCCTTTCCTTGGGCAGGGAGCTGCACCGCAGCCAGGATGGGGGAGTCACATGGGCTTTCATCAAGTCGGTGGCATGGGATGCCGACTTCTCCTTCCTCTCAGCGCAGCGCGGTTGGGCTGCGGCTCGGGCCGAGGATGAGCGTGCCCTCGTGAGCACATTGGATGGCGGTCTCACCTGGCAGGAGTTGTTTCCCCGCGTACCTTGAGAATCAAGAAAGAAGAAGTTGCCGCAGGATGATGGTGCCCACTTGTGTTGAGGGGGGCATGTCATCGCCGGTGGGTAGAATACCCAGCACAACCTGCACGCCTTCTCGTTCCAGCGCAAAGCGTGCGAAGCCGGGTTCTTGGGTTCCGGGAAGCGGATCGTATCCGGCAATATCCCATCCGGCTGATGGTAATTCGCGCGTATAGAAGGCCTGCAGCGCGGCCACTGTCGCCGTGCCACGGAAAGCCTGCCAGGCTGATGCATCTGCAATATCATCGAGCACATCCCCGGGGCTCACCGGGGAGTATCCAGGAGGAAGAGGAAACAGGAGTTCCTCCCCGGGTTTGGCGGCGGGAGCATGCACGCGCAGGCTGCGGATGATGGAGGTCGCGAGGGGCTCAAACCATTCTCGATCGAGCTTGTGATGCGTAACGAGAAGATGAAAGATGGTGCGGTCATGGAGCAATATCCCGGTCCAAAGCCGTAGCGGGTCTTTCTTGGGCATCGCCAGTTCCGCTTCCATTCCCTTTAACGCCCCAAGCTGCCATGGCGCTGCCCCTACTCGTTTGGCGCCAATCACACCTGCTATTTTTCCGATGTGCAGATTCCAGAGTTTTTGTGCTTCCACTCGGTCTGGATTCCACTCGGGGCGTATCATGACCCTGCCCTGCTCCTCCTCTGCTCGAGGGGTCGGATAGGTTTCCGCATCTGTCGTCAGGATGACCGCGTCCCCATCCTCCGCGATGGTCCATCCGTCAGGATAGGTCAGGCTGTAGCCCCACAATACATTCTGGTACGCGCGCATGCTGCTCTCCACGTCGTTCGCGGCTATTCTACACCAGCTTGAATCATAACAGCCCCGACTCAGGTTGTCGGGGCTGTCCTTGTTTACCCGCCAGCGACAGCTGGGATGAACGCGATGCGGTCACCTTCTTCCGCAACGTCATCTAGCTCGGCCTGGAGATGATTGCGCATCACCACCTTGACCTCTTCGGGCGGGAGCTGAAGCAAGTGCATGATCTCGCCCAGGGACGTGCCGGGCGGTACATCGATGAGCCGGGACCCGCCCACAGGCAGGTCCGGCATGCATCGACGTAGTGTTGCGAAAACGGTTACTTCAACCTGCATGCGGATCAGTCAGCATGCACCCAGCCATAAACCTCATCGAGCATCTCGTCGGGGATGGTCCACACCTCATCATGCGGCGGGAGTTTTTCCTCGCGCATGAATTCCGGTGGACGGTCATCGGCGGCGGTGAAGCCAGCGGCTTCGTTGAACAGACGCTCCTTTTTCAGGATCTCTTTACCAAGCGGCACAACGTCGTCGCCGGTGATCTCCAGCCCGGCGACGCCAGCAACGGATTCAACCATTCCTCCAAAGCCCTCCGCGATGTCGAGGATTGGGAAGGCGATGAACAGGCAGTATCCCGTGCAGTCGATGAAGGCGGTTGTCGCCTGGAAGGCAAGTGAGAGCTCGCCTTTGCCTTCGATGGAGAGCGGATCTGCTTTTCCGCCGACGCCTGCGATCTCAGGGGCGATGGTGTAGCCGGCGGTGTGATCTGCCCCCATCGGGCTCGTGGTGTAGGTAACGCCAATGCCTTTGACGGCACGTGGCTCGTACGCAGGCATGGATTGGCCCTTGACGGTAGGAACACGATGCACGCCGAAGGCCTTGGCCGTCGCTTCGGCGCCCTGCCCGAGAATGCGTCCGAGCGGTGTGCCCTTGCGGATCTCGTCGAAGAGCTTGATGGCGCCTTCGGCATCGCCGAATTCGAGCAAGCCGCCTTCCATGGTCATGGCGACGGTGTTGCCAGCTTCGATGGTGTCGAGGCCGATGTCGTTGCATTCATAGGTGGCGTGCGCAACGTAGTCCAGATCATCGATGCCGCAATTGGCGCCGAGGGACCAGGTTGTCTCGTATTCCACGGGCGACACCAGCTCATTGCCGTCTTCATCCGGAATGATGTTGGAGCACTGGATGATGCACCCGGGATGGCAGCCGTGGCCCATCTTGCCTGCGCCGCGCTTTTCGATCGCTTCCGACATGGCTTCGCCGGAAATCTTGGCTGCGCCTTCGAAATGCCCGGAGCTGAAGTTGCGCGTGGGCAGCCCGCCCGCTTCGTTGAGAATGTTCACGAGCACGGCGGTGCCGTACGCGTTCAGGCCGCCGTCCTTCTTGGTGAGCGCGTGCTCCCGAATCGCCGAGGTGAGCGCTTTGCGGCCCTTTTTGAAAAGGTCCTCATTCGCGATCTCAACACCCGGGCCGCCTTCGTCGTCTACGACGATCGCTTTGACCCCGCGCGCGCCCATCACAGCGCCGAGGCCGCCACGTCCGGCATAGCGCCCTGGCTTGTTCTCCGGATCGTTGACGGAGATGCCGGCGTTAGAGAGTTTCATTTCGCCCGCCTGGCCGATGCCGATGATGGCGGTCTTGGGGTACTTCTCGCCGAGGATCTCGTCAACTTTGTACATGCCCTCACCCATGAGTTCATCAGCGTTCTCGAAGGAAACGCCATCGTTGGTGATGACGAGGTAATACCATTTCTTGTCTTTGGGTGTTCCCTCAAGGATCACGGCGTGAAGACCGAGTTTGGCGAGTTTCTGGCCGGACATGCCGCCGGCATTGGATTCCTTGATACCGCCTGTGAGCGGGCTTTTCCCGCCGAAGGATGTGCGCCCGCTGCTGGGAGCGGCCGGTGTGCCGGTCACCCAGCCAGGGGCAAAGACGAGCTTGTTGTTGGGTCCAAGCGGATGACAGGTCGGGTCAACCTCGTCAAAGACAATGGTGGAGGTCAGACCCCGGCCTGCCCAGCGGCCCCATTCTTTTGGTACGTCTTCATAGGTCGCTTTCAGGTCGGTCATGTTGATGCGCAGTATCTTCTTTCCCATGATTCGTCCTTTCATTCATCCCGTGCTGTGCTCTCGTAGGAGTGGTGTATAGCCCCTGTTTTGCGCAGCACATCCCGTAGTTCGTCCGACATTTTTACGCCGTCCCGATACTGGTACGGCCACATGTGATTGTCGGAAAAGATCCCGATATGATCATCCGCTTGCACTTGATATTCGAGTGATGCATTGAGGCCGGGCGCATCACACAAGACGGAGTTGACAAACACATAACCTTTGGCCTTGAGCGGGATGCCCAGCTCGGCGTAAACAGCTCCAAGCGGGGTCCCTTGTGACATGGTCATGTTTACGTTTGCAATGTGTTTTCCACCTCCATAGGCTGCGATCGGACCGTACAGCAGTACCTCGAACGTAATGGTCTTCGTACCCTTATCGGTTTCCTGCATACCCCGCCTCAAACATCAATAAACGAAACGAAACACCGGGAAAGAATGCCTGGCAGCCTGAAGAGCGGCATGCCCTGCATCGGTCCACGGTGTTGGAGAAAACACATACTGCTTGTATTCCTTCCCCTGATGTTATGTCGCCAGAAACTGGAACGACTCCCACATGACGGCCATGACGAGAACGGTTCTTGCCCAACGGGTCCGGTCTGTTCGAAAGAACGGAGCAGGATGGGTTGATGGCTCCGTCATCCGAGACGCCTCGTGGCAATTGTTATGGATCTATAAAATGATAGGGGAATCGTTTACAAGAATCCAGCCAAAGCGTTATGCGGTTTTCACATTGCGGATGGGTTGGAATGAGGAAGGGTGATTACTCAACCCAGTGAAGCTTCCCGGTTTCGTGCAGACTGTAACCCGGAAGAGCGTCTAATCTTGCCCGGACGGCGGCATTTTCGAGCCAAGCCTGGAGGCTGCCGCCTGCGGCCAGAAACATGTCGTTGGGAATAACCAGATCGTAGCGTTCCTCCGTCAAGGGTATGAAGTCAAGATGGTAGCTGGCTGCGGCGGCTTCAACACCGAGACCCACATCCACCTGGTCCTCGGCCACTGCACGCGCGAGTTCGGAGTGGGTAGCGAGGGTATGTTCATACCCCTCGATGGCTTTGCAGTCGATGCCTTTCATACCTAGTTGGTGGTCGAGCCAGATGCGTGTGCCGGCGCCTTCCTGGCGATTGGCGAAGCGCAGGCCGGGTTTCGCCAGGTCCTCGATGGACTGAATGGCGCGTGGATTTCCAGGGCGGACGATCAATCCCAGGCGTCGATGCGCAAGGGTGAGGAGTGCCACGCGGACACCAGGCAGCAAGCGACGCACGAAGGTCTCGTTATACGTATCTGTCTCATGGTCCCATAAGTGACAGCCGGCGAGCTCCGCTTCGCCAGCGGCGAGCGCGATGAGGCCTCCCAGGCTGCCTGCATACGCGACGGTCAGCGTGTAATCCTTCGAAATGTCGGCAAATAACGGGGCAATCCGCGAAAGCGCGGGATCATGGCTGCCGACAAAACGGAGAGTCAACCCTTCCTTCAAGGGGGGATCCTCGCGCAGCGCGCGCCAGCGGTCGAGTGCCAACTGCATGGCAGTCTCCACATCCTCTGGTGAGTGCCCGGAGGTGAGCACCTCGAGTAGGAAGTTCTCTGCGCGATGAACAAGCTGCGCTTGGCTGAGCGGGGTAGGATGAGCCTGTCGCAAGGATTGAAGTACGAGGGTGCCCTTTCCCGTGTAGCTTTCGATGAGACCCTGGCGGGTCAGTTCGCGATACGCGCGGTGCACGGTTCCAGGTGTGCATTTCCAGCGTTCCGCCATCTCTCGCACCGTTGGAAGGCGATCGCCGGGCTTGAGTTCGCGATAGAGGATATCCTCACGAATCGATTCGGCTATTTTTTGGTAGAGCGGAGTCGTATCAATGCCTGACATAGCAGCACCCTTATCCGGGCGGAAGAATAACTGGCCGACCATCGACATGCGTCATTTGAATAGGTAGTGCGTAGGTTTTCGTTAGATTCTCGGCTGTAAGCACGTCCCTCGCGTTTCCGGCAGCGACTAACCTGCCCTCGCGAAGCATAATGATGTAATTGGCCAACGATACAGCGGCGTTGGGATCGTGGGTTGTTACGACCAGTGTGGTTCCATTCTGATTGAGGACACGTAGAAGATCAAGAACCTTGCTGCGGTTGTGCAGATCGAGATGGGTCGTGGGTTCATCAAGGAGCAACGCCTGGGGTTGCTGGGCAAGCGAGCGTGCGATGGTCACCAACTGACGTTCACCAGAACTTAACGCGTTGATGCTGCGATCCCGCAAGCGCATCAGCCCTGCTTGCTTGAGCGATGTCTCAACGACATGCTCATCGCCACTGGTAGGGGTTGACAGGGTGCCTAGATGAGGCGCCCTGCCCATCATGACGTATTCGAAGACGGAAAAGTTAAAGGCAATGCGCTCGCCCTGAGGTACGAGACCGATGAGACGACTGAGGGCGGAGCGGGAAAAACCGCTGCTAGGTTTCCCCTCAAAATGGACATCCCCTTCCTGCGGCGTGAGCATGCCGAGCATAATCAGCAGCAGGGTCGTTTTTCCGGATCCATTTGGTCCGAGGATGGCCGTCACGGAACCGGCAGGGATGTCCAGTGAGAGCCGGTTGAGGACCGGCTTCCCGACCCCGTTGTATTGAAAGCGGATATCTCGCAGCGAGATGATGGGATGAGTGCTCATGTCGACTTCCCTGCTGCGTGGTGGCTGGCGAAGATGAGGGCAAAAGCAATCGCCCCCAGCAGTGACGTGATGATTCCCAGGGGTATTTCTCCGGCGAGTAAAGTGCGGGCGATGTTATCGCAGATGACGGTGAACATTCCCCCGAAAATCATTGAGGCTGGCAGCGAGTATTGAGAGTCCGCGCCGAACAAGCGCCGGGCGATATGCGGCACGATTAACCCGACCCAGCTGACGAGCCCAGAGACAGCGATCGCGGCAGCGGTGGCTGCGACGGCTGCAAGCAGAATGATCGCGCGCTCTCGTCCCGGTGCGGCGCCGAGGGAGTAGGCGCTCTCATCGTTCAGTGTGAGAATGTTGAGGCGCCAACGCATGGCAAGCATCACGCCAAGCCCGACGAGGACGATGGGTGACACAACGATGACTTCATCCCAGGTGATTGCGTATAGCCCGCCCAGCATCCAGAACACGATGTCGGGGAGCTCCCGCAATGGGTCCGCAAGGTACTTCAGGACACCCACGCCGGAGGAGAACAGAGCGGAGATTGCGATGCCGGCCAGCACGAGACGCAGATGCCAGCCCCCGAAACGGATGTTGCGAGCAAGCAGGAAGGAAAGAAGCATGCCGCCGAACGCAAAAGCGCCGGCCATGCCCTGAACGAGAAGTGGGCTTCCTCCGATCAGAAGGATGCTGAGAGCTGCACCGAAGGCGGCTCCCTGGGAAACGCCAAGAAATCCCGGGCTGACGAGAGGATTTCGGAAAATCATCTGCATCACAAAACCGGCTGAGGAAAGCGCCATCCCCATCAGAAAGGCCACGATCAGGCGCGGGGCGCGTAAATAGAGAACAAGGCGTTGAGCGAGAAGGTCTTCACGGAGGAGTCGCGGCGGCATGAGGAACGGCTCAGGATAGCGTCCAATGAACAGCGAGATCCCTAAGAGAAGCAGGGCAAGCAATCCAAAGAGCGCTAGTTTTCGAGTCGAGAAGGATCGAGACATTGTATCGGACATTGTGGTAATGCTACCATACTCAACCTCGGCGTCGTACTGACGTCCAGCATGGAAAGAACAGTCAAGGCGCATCTTCTATGATGCGCCTTGACCCTCAGGTGGCCATTCAGGGTCCTTGCCGGAACCTGCGATGTCGTGATCGAGCGGCTATGGAATATCGCCCATGAGCATGGGCACGATAATGGTTTCTACCTGATCCTCAGTAAGCCCATACATCTCGGTATAGAAGGTGTACACCTCATTCATCATATCGATATCGGAAAACAAATCCGGGTGCAGGGTCTGGGCCACCCATGTCGTTCCCAGGATCCAGCGCGGATCCGGAAGATCCCAGCCTCGGAAGTCAGCCGGGAAGGCGTACACCTGACCCTCCTGCGTCGCACGCAAAGCCTGCCACTCAGGTGAGCTCTCCAATTCGGCCACGAGGGCGTCCGGGTCGCCGCGGAAAGCGATGACGAGGACGACATCGGGATCCCATGCGGCGATTTGTTCGAAGGTGATGGTCGTCCACCCGTTCCCGGTAACCTCTTCCCATACAGGAGCGCCGCCCGCCGTTGTGACCTCAAGGGTTTGCATCCAGGTCATAGGAGGAACGGTGAAGGCAACATCTTCGCCGGTGGCAGTGCGCTGGATGACCAACACACTCGGGCGTTCTGTTTCGTCCAGGTCGGAGACGCGAGTCTCAATCATCTCTACCCGCTCGCGATAGAAGTTGATAATCTCAGCAGCATGCCCGGGATTGGCTAACATGGCTCCGATCTGTTCAATCTCTGCGTAAAATTGATCAGGGGTTTCGAGGTTGGCATAGAAGACATCCAGCCCAATCTCTTCCATTGGGCTGCCGAGGTTTTCCCGCAAGTAGCTCTTCATGATGACGAGATCCGGTTGCAGGGGGGCAATCTGTTCCGCAGAAGCGCCTTGAGCAAGCGTGATGACGTCTGCAAATGACGGGCTGATCGCGGCGAGAAAGTCACTTGTATTGCCGCCGCGTTCTTCCCAAGCGAGGACACGTCCGTCTGCTTCCGGGAAAAGATACAATGTATGTCCGATCAGCCAATTGGCTTTTCCGGTGATGACGATGTGCTCAGGGACGGTATCGAACTGCAGCTCGCGCCCAAGAGCGTCCACGGTGAGGATGCTGGTGGGCTCTTCGGGTAGGGCTGCTTCCGTGCTGGTCTCTTCATCCGCCGGGATGGGCTCTTCAGCAGGTTCTTGGGGAGCGGGCGCAACGTCTTCGGCTTGCGTTGCACCGCAAGCGGAGAAAAGTACTGCCGCGATGAGAATCAGGGGGATCCAGTTAAGTTGTCGTCGATGCATGGTCAAACTCCTCGTTGAATGTGTGGATTGTATTGTAACAATAAACCATCCTGGCAGGCAATTGTCAATATGAACCCTCACCGGGGAGAGAGGTCACAGGTGCCCCGCCCAACAGATCACCGCCTCGCTTGCGGAGAACGCTGTTCGGGTCGAGAATCAGGTACAAGATGATTGCCAGACATCATATCAACAATTCCACCTGCGGACCGTCTCAGAAGAAAGTTGAGCATCTCCGATGACAACCACGATCCTTGTCGGCCCTTGCCGTTCGGGAAAGACCACGCAGTGCATGCGGCGAATCCAGGAACAAGCGCCTTTTTCGGAGCGGTGGGTGATCGTACCGGATCGCATTCATGCTGGCTTTGTGGTGCAGCGGCTGAGCGTTATGGGTGGTGCTCTCGGCGTGCGGATAGGGACGTTTTCTGATTTCTATGCTTCCATCCTGCGACATCAGCGGGAGATACACATCGATCTCTCTGAACTTGATGTCTACCGCATTCTTAGAACCCTTCTTCCGGACGAACTGGAGCAGGGAAACCTGAAGCATGCTGCCGCGATCGCCGGCAAGGCGGGTTTCGTGCGAGCTTTGAGGGAGCAGATTGCGGAACTTCAGGCCGCGCACATCGAGCCTAAATCCTTTTTCATTGCCGCTCGAAAGCAGGAGGAAACGCTGCTGGTTGAGATGGCCAGTCTGTACGCTCGCTATCAAGGGGAGAAGCGACGACATCGGCTCGTCGATGTCCAGGATAGCGGACGCTTTGCCCTGGATGTGCTCCGCCGCTGCCCGGAGCGTAGTGACCTTGCATGTATCGTGGTGGATGGTTTCGATTCCTTTTCAGGCCTCCAGCTAGCCGTGCTTCAAGAAATTCATCGGCTTGCAGGTGAAATGTGGATCACGCTCCCCGGCGATGAGAAGATGGAACGGCCCATTTTCAGGCGTTTCCGGCGAGCCCGCAGACGTCTCCAAGAGACCCTCCCAGAAGCACAAGTGTTGGTGCTCCAAGGACGTGGTAACGAGCTGCCTGCATCGTTGTTGAACAGCGCCTTGTTTGAACCAGAGCAAGATGAAATGAACCTCGCGTTGTTGAGCATGATGGAGGTCCGTTCTCCTTCGCATGAGGCGCGTGAAGCGCTGCGCTGGATGAAAGCCCGCATCCTGCGTGATGGCGTTAATCCGGCGGCATGCGCACTCGTCGTACCGGATGTCAGGCGTTATCGCGATGGCGTGGTTAGCGCAGCTCGTGAGTTCGGAATTCCGATCACGTTTCTATCGCCCCAGTCGTTGACGGATGCTCCACTGACAGCGACAGTCTTGTCACTCCTTTCTTTCCCTCTTCGGAATTGGCCACGACGGGAATTCCTCGACATCCTCACTTCGCCCTTCCTCAACTTCGGCGAACTTGGGATCCAACCTGAGGATGTGCCATTGCTGAAAGCGGTGGCCATCTATGGGCAAATTCTTGAGGGAAAGCAGGATTGGCAGGAGAGCTTATCGCGGCTGGAGCAACGTGATGTTTGCCCTGACCGGGAGGAAGCAGGGCTGCTGCTCCCAGCAGGTGGGGAAGCCCGAAGGCTGCGAGAGGGATTGGAGGCCATCTTCGGGCAATTCGATTCCCTTTCAGGGACGAAATCTGGAGCCGAGTGGACCAACTGGCTACAAGGCGTGCTGACTGCGTTCCAAATCGAGAACAGCCTACACTCCGACGATGAACTCGGGGCCTTCGATAGCATACGGGAGACCTCCCGGGCTATCTCACAACCGCTCCCGGGGGTCTCGGATCTATACGCTTATATAGGGTTTGTGGAAGAGCTTCAGCGGGCATTGGCTCTGGCGCATTGGGACGTCACTCAACCAGAAGATGCCATCTCGGTTGTTCAACCTTCTCAGGCACGGAGTGGATCCTATATGGCTCTGGCGGTGCTCGGGCTATCGGAGGGATCCTTTCCTGTTGTGGAGCGCGAGGATCCGTTCCTGCCGGATGATCTGCGCAATGCACTCGATTTACAGCCGCGTTTAGGGCAGGAGCAGCGTGGTCTCTATTACCAGGTGCTCACGCGAAGCGCTCGTCATCTGCTGCTCACGCGTCCATATTTAAGTGATGTCGGCGCGCCATGGGAGGCATCGCCGTATTGGAAAGCTACACGGCCCTTTGCTTCCGGTGAGGTACAGCGTCTTGCGAGCGAAGCGCCCCGGGCGCTGAACGACGCCGCTTCGTACCATGAAGTGATGCTCTGGTCGGCGAGACGGGGCGAAATGTGGAAGCCGCTTCAGGACGAGATGGAAGCGCGTTGGTCAGCTCTCCTGCATGCGCTGTCTGTCATGGCACAACGTGTTGGACCGCTCGAGATTTCCTCCTATGATGGTGACCTCGGCGAGATGAGCGAGGCTCTTCGAGCGCGTTATCATTCGGATCATGTCTGGAGCGCGAGCCGGCTGGAGCGCTACGGTCAGTGTCCGTTTTTTTTCTTTGTGAACGATGTCCTTGCCTTAGAACCGATTGCGGCTCCCGAGCCTGGCTATGATGCCCTGCAGCTTGGCAGCCTTCTGCATGAACTCCTGGAGCGCAGCTATCGAGAAGCTGCTTCACCGGAGGACCCTGACGAGGTTGTCGGGGTGTTGCATGCCATTGCGGAAAAGGTGTTTGAGCAAGCGCCCACAAAGTATGGTTTCAAGCCGACTGCCCTCTGGGACACCGAGAAACTACAGTGGCTGGAGGCGCTTGAGGAAACCATCCGTAACCTTCAAAAAGAGCAGCATGGATGGCAGCCTATTGCCTTCGAGCGATCCTTTGGTCTTCATGGCGAACCCCCGCTGGAGCTGGATGTCGAAGGCGAGATGATGCGCTTGCGCGGCGTGGTGGATCGAGTTGACCGAGCTAGCGATGGGTGCCTGTGTGTGATCGATTACAAGACCGGTTCGAGCGATCTTGATCGTCGCGCGCTTGAAGAAGGTCGCAAATTGCAACTCCCGATATATGCCTTGGCTGCGCAGAAGATGGGCTTGCATGGCGAGGCGACAGAAGGTTTTTACTGGATTATTTCTTCTGCAAAACGTGGATCCCTGCGGTTAAGCCGCTATAGACCAAGCCAGCTTGAAGTAGACGGCGAAGGGCTGCCGGCTGCCATTGAAGCAACACACTTCCATCTCGAACGGATCCGAAAGGGGATCCACCGTGGTCACTTTCCGCCGATCCCCCCGAGAAATGGCTGCCCTGCCTATTGTCCAGCCGCAGGCTGGTGCTGGCGGTATACGCCGGGATGGGGGCTGTAATGGTGGAATCGAGAAAGATAGGCCTGGAGATCGGTGCGTTGTACCGTTTATCACCACGTCAGCAGGAAGCGGCCGAAGAACTCGGCCGTGATGTGATCGTCACGGCAGGCGCAGGGAGCGGAAAGACGCGCACACTCGTTGCGCATTATGTATCCGCGCTTGCACATGGCGCTACACCACGCAGTGCGGTTGCCATCACGTTCACGGAGAAGGCAGCGCGGGAGATGCGCAGCCGGGTGCGCAGTGCCGTGATGGACTTGGTCATCAGCACAGAACACGCCTCCCAGAAAGCCCGCTGGACCGATATTGAAGCCGGATTGGATGCAGCACGCATAGGGACCATCCACAGCCTGTGTGCAGAGATCCTGCGTACTCATCCCGCCGTTGCTGAGATTGATCCGCACTTTCGTGTGCTCGAGGAAGGCATGGTGCAGGCACTCAAGGCGCAGATTGTCATCGACAGCGTTGCATGGGCTGCGGATACCGCTGATGTGGTTCACATTTTTAATGTGTTCTCGACACGTCGTCTTGCAGAGGTTTTGCATGAAGCATTGGCGAAACGACTGGAGGTGTTGCCGGCGCTCGTGACAGCGCCCTCGTTCTCGGCAGATCTATTTCTCAGCAACCAACTGATGGAATTCTTCCAGTCCGACCTGGTCCAGACCGCCCTGGAAGAACTGCGTACGCTTCAAGCCAGGGGACATTTACGAGACGACGCAGGTGAGAGGCTCGCAGCGCAAGTAGAAAGGCTTGTGGCGCGAGTGAACGCGATCAAGCAAGTGCTGGGTGACGGCGACACGTTTACGGCTGTTGAATCTACCTACCAGCTTCGACGGGAGGATCTCAAGCGCGGCGCAGGCCGGAAGGACAGCCGAGCAAAACGCTGCCTCGACGATCTTCAAGCGGCGTACGATACCTGGCTGAACCCATGGATTGGTGGAAAGAATAGTCATGATGAACCGCCCTCGGAAGTGGTGGAACAAGCCTATCAAAACGTGTACCCGTCCTTGCTGAAGGTGATCGAGCATGCCTTCCAGTCCTATCGTGAGGAGCTTGATGCACGCAGTGCGCTCGACTTCGATGACCTGGAACAAGGGGCCGTCAACCTTCTTCAAAAGGAGCGGATACGGAAGTACTGGCAAGCACGCATCGACGCGTTGATGGTGGATGAATTTCAGGATACGAACCAGAGGCAGCGTCAAATTGTTGAGGCGTTGAATGGTGGAAGGGGCGTGCTGTTCGTGGTTGGGGATGCGCGCCAAAGCATATACCGCTTCCGCGGCGCAGAGGTGGGTGTCTTCCGAGAAATGCAGGAGGCGATGCGGGCGCGCGGCGGGAAGGTGGTTGCGTTGAACGAATCCTATCGAGCACACAACGCGCTTTCACGATCGTACGATTTCTTCTTGCAGCGGATCATGAGCCCGGAATCATCTGCACTGGAAGCCTATGACATTCCCTTTCAAGCGCTGAGGGCAGTACGGAGCGAGCCAAGATTAGCAATAGAGGTGCCCCTGGAGATGATCACCGGATGGGGTGAATCTGCGGATGAGGGCAGGTCGCATGCAGCAAGACAGCTTGCGCTGAGATTGCTGGAGCTACTGCGGTCTGGTGTGCTGCAAAGCTGGGAAGACGTTGCGTTGCTCTTCCGATCATCGACGGCATTCGAGGTGTATGAAATTGCGCTTGAAGAAGCCGGGATCCCCTTTGTGACCGTTGCCGGGCGCGGTTTTTACCATCGTCCTGAAGTCCGGGACGTACTCAATGCGTTGCGGTACCTGGCTTCGCCGTGGGATGAGCTTGCGTTGAGCGGTTGGCTGCGTTCGCCCTGTGTGGGTCTGCGCGATGACACATTGATGAAATTGACAATGAGCGAGGGGGGGATATTGGAAGGGGTGGCAGCTGGTGCACCGGGTTTATCCGAACAAGAAACTGCCCGGCTGCAGTCCTTCCGAAACCGTGTATCGTATTTGCGCAGTTTGGCTGACCGGGTGCCTGTGTCTGTCCTTCTCGAGGAATTGTATAACCAATTTGATGTTCGGGCGGTGATGGCCGGGTCGCGAGGGCGCATGCTGCGTAACCTGGAAAAATTGGTGCATGACGCACAGACAAGTGGGTTGATAAGAACAGGTGAATTTCTGCAGTACATTCAAACGCTGCGCGATGTCGGTGTCAGGGAGGGAGAAGCTCCAGTTGAAGCCCGCGGCTCTGTCCAGCTTATGACGATCCATAAAGCGAAAGGGTTGGAGTTCCCTGTCGTTGTGCTTGCGGATGCATCACACCAGCAGAGGAGAAGACGCAGTGCTCTCTACACGGGGTACAGGCAAGGACTGGCGGTGCGGCCGGACCGTATGGAGGAACCGCTTGTCTATCGGTTTACCCGACATGAAGATGCGAAACGGGAGGTAGCTGAGGAGAAGCGTCTGCTCTATGTTGCGGCGACAAGGGCTCAGGAATTGCTCATCATCAGCGGACATGCAACACGTCGGCGTGGCCGCCTAAGTGTATCGGGCTGGCTGGGGGATATCTGCGCTTGTTTCGATCTCTGCGTGGAGGATGTGGTGAGGGAGGAGCAGCCTTCCGCATGTATCGACGGTGGAGAAGGGATACATGTTCGCATCATGGGAACGATACGCGAACCGAATCCAGTCCCGGCAGGAACCCGTGATCGTGTGGAGTGGCCCGAGAGTGACCGAGCGCCGCTATATTCCCCTTTGTTCGCGGAAGATGGCGAAGACCGAGAGGAAGATACGCTACTCCCGCAAGAGGGACGCGGTCTGGAGGATCGATACGCTCTTCGGCTGGGGTATCTCACGCATGCCGTACTTCAGGAAGGTGTGCAGCTTTCCCGCGCAGATCAGAAAGAAGCCCTTCATCATCATGCCTTTCGATATCCATTTAAGAATGATGAGGAGCGCGATCTGGCCATCGAGGAAGCACTCCTTCTGTTGGACCAGCTGCGAGGGGCTGATATCTGGGGAAGCCTGCTGGGTGCCGACGAACGCCATCACGAAATACCTTTCGTCGCCCCGACACCCAGTGGCACTCGTCATGCAGGGCAAGTGGACTTACTCTATCGAAAAGGGGGACACTGGTTCGTGCTTGACTTCAAGACCGACAGCATTGAAAGCGTTGAGGAGTTAGAACGACATGTACGCCAGCATCGCGTGCAGCTTGACCGTTATGCGCATGTGCTGGAACCGTACCTCGATGAGCGACCGGCAATGCAGCTATGTTTCCTCAATGTCATGGGAACCGTCAGGGTGGTCGATCTCGGGATGGGTCGCAGGCCGATGTCGTAGCTCCGGTCTATCATTCAAACGGAGTCTGACATGCAGCAAGATCAACCTGACAACCCTGCGGGGCATCCGACACGCGGGAAAACCACACGCAACCGGCTCAGAAGGCTGGACCTCTATCTCACCTTGAAGGAGCGCACGCTGCTCAAACGTGAGGACCAGCACCTCCAGGGTGCGCTGTACGTCGATCTGGGGTATGGCGAACTTCCCTTCACAACGCTGGAAAGTGCGGCGCGGTTACAGCGTATCAACCCAGCTCTTCACGTTCTGGGTGTTGAAATTGACAAGGCGCGAGTTGAGCAGGCAATGTCGTATGCAACCGATACGGTCACCTTTCGTCACGGTGGCTTCAACCTGCCCCTGCGGCAGAAGGGGAGCCAACGTGAGGTTGCCCGGCTTGTCCGTGCTATGAATGTCCTCCGCCAATATGATGAGTCGGATGTGGAAGGTGCGTACCGGGCGATGGGACGGGCTTTGCTTCCCGGCGGTTTGATCGTGGAGGGCACCTCCAGTCCCAGCGGCCGTGTATGGGTTGTCAATCTCCTGCGGCGTGACAGGCAACGGCCGATTCTCTTTCTCGAGGCGATCCTCTTCGGGACAAATTTCCGTGATGGATTCAATCCGGTGATGTTCCAACCGGTGTTGCCGAAGCGGTTCATTCATCGCATGATCCCGGGCGAGCCCATCTATGCCTTCATGGAGAAGTGGATCACGGCGTGGCGGGAAACCATGACGATGCGCGTGTTCGGTCCGAGGCAGTGGTTCTCTGCAACGGCAAAGCGATTGCGAAAGTGTGAGCCAGCAGTGGATGTGCATCCCAAGTTGTTGAAGTGGGGCATCTTGCGTGTGCAGCTTAACGCCGGTATGGAGCCGATTCGCTTAGATCTCGACCAGGTTGGCCTTGACCCATGACCGGTATTCGTCGGCCAGCTGCATCGTGAAAGGGCCAGGGGAGCCGGAGCCAATGCTGTGCCCGTCAATGCGTACGATGGGGACGACTTCACGACTGCTGCTGGTGAGAAAAGCCTCTTCGAGTAGTGCAATAGCGTCGCCAGGTATGGGTTTATACTTGATCGCAGTCTTTTCGGCAGCGAGCTTCAAGACGATCTTGCGGGTGATGCCGTGCAACACATCTTCCTCGGCTGTGTAGAGATCCCCGCTGAGAATAGCGTAAATATTGCTGCTAAGCCCTTCCTTCAGGTTCCCTTTTTCTGTTCGAATGATGCCCTCATAGCAATCCTTCGGCAGCGTCGCACGGATGGTTTTTCGCTGTGCAAGCCAGGCGTTTGTCTTGGCGCGTGGGACAGGCCTGGAAACGACGCAGGTGGCAACAGCCACACCCTTCCTTCGCAGTTCGTCGGGCACTGGCTGTAGGCGTTCTACTGCGAGAATAATGACATCTGGCTGTGTCAGAGGGATGGTGATGCGGAAACGTGTTTCGGGATACCTTTCCTGGTTGATCAGCGAGCGCAGTTCACTTCGCAATCGCTCGCGGGGTAGGACAACGTTGATCCCGCTGAGGTGGGCTGATTCTTCTAATCGATCAAGATGTGCTGTGAGGCCAATGGCGCTGGTGCCGTTGTAGGTGCGGGCAATGGTGTACACACCCCTTGGCTCGAGCTCGGTGATATCCGAGAACGAATCAACTGGGTAGTGCCCTGCCTCCACGGGAAAATCGGGACGGAGAATTCGGTAAGGTATGGTCATGAGGGCGGTCAGGCTCCCATGCTCAGAAAGAAGCAGAGCATAACTGCGACCACAAGGATGGCGGCAAGAGATGCCCTGTCGACGCTGTCGGGGAAAGTGATTTGTGGCTGGCCCTGCGGCTCGTTGAGTGTGCTTTGATGTACTTCTTCCAGGAGCGCAAAGGCGATCAGTTCATCATCTTCATCGACGTCACCATCGAAATCCAGATCGTCGAGGTCGTACATCTCAGTTCGCGGCTCCTGTGCAAGCGGGTAGGTCGATTGTAGTCCTGATATACGGCCCCCGCCAGCCTGAGGATGACAGATGGGTTGCTCCTGTTTCATGCGGTGTAGGATGGCATAATGGGAGGATAGGATCAACGAGGAGAAGGCTATGTGCGGGCAAGCGGAAAGCTGCATTCAGTTGCGGAAGATCACTACGACCGATCTCTGGGACATCCTGCGCCTTGAGGTTGACGAAGACCAAAAGAAGTTTGTGGCTTCGAATGCCATCTCACTGGCTGAAGCCCTCTTCGAAAAACGAGCCTGGTATCGAGCTATCTATGCCGGCGATACACCAGTGGGCTTTGTCATGCTGTATCTTGACAGCGAGAAGCCGGAGTATTCCCTTTGGCGCTTGATGATCGCCAGCGGCCATCAACGTAAGGGATATGGCAGGGCGGCCATGCAGGAGGTCATCGATTTTGTCCGCACGCTACCTCAAGCCCGATCACTACTCACAAGTTACGTCCCCGGCGAAGGCAATCCGGGCGGCTTCTATGCAAGGTTGGGTTTTCACGAAACCGGCGAGATAGATGGGGAAGAATGTGTTATGCGGCTGGAGTTATACTAATGCTTGAGGGATGGGGTCGGGCACTGTACGCCAAAAGGTAGAGGAAATATGGGCATGCCAGTCACACACCCATTGGGCAGCACCTCCCACATGGTCACGCGCATGGGGCTAGGATTGGCAGCACTGGGGAGGCCGGGATACATCAACCTCGGGCATGCAGATGACCTGGGGGGAGATTACAGGGTCGATGTGTTGCAGAAGCGGGCTCATCAGATCCTTGATGTTGCCTACGAGCGAGGGATACGCTATTTCGATGCAGCCCGATCCTATGGACGCGCAGAGGCGTTTCTCGGTACCTGGTTGGACTCGAGGGGTCATTCACCTGATGATGTATGTATTGGTTCCAAGTGGGGGTATACCTACACAGCTCAATGGCAGGTGACGGCAGAAAAGCACGAGGTGAAGGAACACTCACTGAGAGTTCTCGATCGTCAGTGGGCTCAGAGCAGAGAACGACTGGGTGCTTTCCTTGACCTCTATCAAATCCATTCTGCGACCTTCGAGAGCGGTGTACTTGAACATGCACCTGTCCTCAACAGGCTTGCGGAACTCAAGCAAGAAGGAATCGCGATCGGTCTTACCGTAAGCGGCGCCCGCCAGGCAGAGATCATTCGGCGAAGCCTGGAGATTGTCGTTGACGGTGTGCCGCTCTTTGACAGTGTGCAAGCGACATGGAACATCCTGGAACGATCGGCCGGCCCGGTGCTGGTGGAAGCTCATCAACGCGGGGTTGGCGTCATGATCAAGGAAGCCCTCGCCAATGGACGGCTCACTTTAAGGAACACGTCCCCCGATTTTCAAGCTCGGCTGAACGTCTTGAAGCGAGAGGCTGGACGTTTGAGCGGCACGGTGGATGCGCTGGCGCTGGCTGCGGTGCTGGCCCAGCCCTGGGTGGATGTGGTCCTCAGCGGAGCAGCCGTGGTTGACCATCTCACTAGCAATCTGGAGGCGTTCTCGATAGCGTGGGATTCTGAAGCCGAGGCTGCTCTGGAGCCGCTGATGGAAAACGCTGAGCGATACTGGACGATCCGCAGCGAGCTTGCGTGGAATTAGCAGGGATGGCTCTGGTCCCCAAAAAACGATGACATTGTCTTGTGCGGTGAGCCATATGCGGGAACACTTTTGGTTGGATCGACGTTAACGATAAGGAGCGCAGGCATATGCTTGTGCCATCCATCAAACAAACGATGCGGAATTACCGCAGGAGGTCGATATGGATAAGACAAAGAGTGTATTCCTGATTGCAGCCATCGCCACGCTCAGCCTTGCAGCTTTGACGGGTTGTGCCCCCGCAGGAGCAAGCCCGGTGGAGGAGCCTGCAACCATCTCGGTTTCGGGCTATGGGGATGCCGCTGGCGCCCCGGACCTGGTATCCATACAGCTGGGGATACAGGAGATGGGTGCGGATGTGGGCGAGGCAGTTGAATCCGTCAACGCCATCACAGAAGCTATTCGCGACTCTGTGCTGAGCCTCGGTGTCGAAGAGAGTGACGTCCAGACAACGAACTACAGCGTTTGGCCGGAAGAACGCTTCGATCCCGAATCGGGGCTCCCGACGGATGAGCGCGTCTTCCGTGTGGAGAGCACGCTGCGCATCACCGTCCGGGACGTATCCGTGCTTGGGGATGTGATTGACCAGGGTTTGAGCGCGGGTGCCAACAACGTCTGGGGCATCTCCTTTGGATTGGAAGACCCTTCGAGCTTGCAGGCGGAGGCACGTAGCGCAGCCGTGCTGGATGCACGTGCCCGAGCGGAACAGCTTGCGGAAGAGATGGACTTGGAGATCGTGGAAGTGCTCCGAGTGACGGAAGGCGTCCCGGGCGGTGTATATCCTGTTGATGTGCGCGAAGCAGCCGTTGGGATGGGCGGTGGAGCACCGATCAGCAGCGGAGAACTTCAGGTCAGTGTGCAGGTCCAGGTGACATACGCCGTCCGCTAACCCCATTCACAAGCCTGTTCGAGAGCCGGCATTGCGCCGGCTCTCTTTCCTTATGGCAGCGGGGAGCGGGTTGTGTCAGAATCGGAAGGCTTTAAAAGGAGGACGATGCACGATGCGGGTGCATACTGTGAAAATGGGGATGGCAAACGCTTATCTCCTTGAGTCACCTGATGGGCTGGTGCTGGTCGACAGTGGATCTCCAGGCCAAGAATCCGCGCTCTACGAGCTGATGGGGAGGATCGGCAGGACGGATCTCGCCTTGATCGTGATCACGCATGCTCATTTCGATCACTACGGAAGTGCTGCCGCAATCCGAAAGCAGACGGGAGCGCCGATTACCATTGGTGCGGGAGATGCCCTGGCGATGTCTGAGGGAAGGACGGAACTGAAGCATGCCCAAGGCCGCGGTATCGTTGGGAAATGGCTGCTTCCCCTGGCCGAACGACTGCTTGAGCCGGCGCCAACGCCTCCCGATTTTGTGGTTCACGATGGCGACCGCATGACATGGGCCGGGATGGATCTCGAAGCAATGCACACGCCCGGTCACACCACGGGTTCAATCTCCCTGTTTGCAGAAGGAAGCCATGTTTTTGTCGGAGATTTGCTTTCGACAACCTTGACTCCGCATGTCCAGCGCCTATACGCATCGGATTGGAATCAAATTCTCCCCAGCCTGCAGCGCATCCAGCGGCATGCGCCTGAGGTTCTTTACCCGGGCCACGGCCGCCGGCATCTGGTTGCATCCCGCTTCGCATCGTTGCTGCAGCAGGAGGGCGGGATTTAACTCGCTTCCACTCATTTGGTCACGACGAGGAACAACACATGTACAATGGCGGCACGATCACTGAGGAGAAAAGGATGCTAAAGGAGCTTGTTCGAGCGAGTCGTAGCTATCGTCGTTTTGATGAAGACCATGCGTTGGAGGATGCGACCCTCCGAGAACTTGTCGAACTGACCCGCTACGTGCCCTCCGCTGCCAATCGACAACCCTTGAAATACATTCCCTGCAGAGATCCGGCCGTGAATGAGCGTATCTTTCCCTGTCTCGCCTGGGCTGGTTACTTGCAAGATTGGGATGGGCCGGCAAAAGGGGAGCGCCCGACAGGGTATATCATTGTGCTTTCCGACAATGACATCAGCAAGAATACCCATTGCGATCAAGGCATCGCTGCACAGACCATCATGCTTGGCGCTGCCGAGCGGGGATTGGGGGGCTGTATCATTGCCTCCGTGCAACGCGACAGGCTCCGCCGCTTGCTTGCGATTCCAACCCGCTATGAAATTGTGTTGGTGTTAGCCCTTGGGAAGCCTGTCGAGAAAGTTGTCCTCGAGGAGATTGGACCTGGAGGGGACATCCAATATTGGCGTGACAAAGGCGGCGTGCACCATGTTCCCAAGCGGAAGCTGGGAGACATCTTGCTACATGAGTAAGGCAGGTCTGGGAGGATGGCGATGAAGATAGCTGTGCTTGGTGCAGGACTCGTCGGTCGAAGCATGACCCTCGATCTGGCGAAAGAGGAATCCTTTGCCATTCGTGCTGTGGACCAGGATAAGCAGGCTTTACGCGCCATGCCGCCAAACGTTGAGACTCTCTGCTTGGATTTGCGGGAACGTCGTGGCCTGGAAAAAGCACTGCAAGATGTGTCTCTTGCCGTCTGTGCCGTCCCGGGTTTTATGGGTTATGAGCTGCTGAAAATGGTGTTGCAGTGGGGCATCCCGGCCGTTGACATCTCCTTCTTCCCCGAGGATCCCTTCACCTTGATGGAACTGGCGGAGGGGAGCGGTGTGGCAGCGGTTGTTGACTGTGGCGTTGCCCCCGGGCTCTGCAACATCCTCGCCGCAGAAGCCGCCTTGGACATGGATATTGTCGAGCGCTATCGCTGTTACGTCGGTGGGTTGCCACGTATCCGCCGTAAGCCGTTTGAATATGCTGCTGTCTTTTCACCGACGGATGTCCTCGAGGAATACATCCGCCCGGCGCGTGTGGTTGAAAATGGAGAAGTGGTGATCAAGCCTGCGCTGTCTGATTGTGAGCAGATCGAGGTCGATGGTCTTGGGACTCTGGAAGCCTTCAACACGGACGGCTTGCGCACCATGCTCACAACATTCCCGGCGCAGAACATGGTGGAGAAGACCCTGCGCTATCCGGGCCATGCTGACGTCATGCGGGCGATCCGGGAAGCCGGGCTCCTGGAGAAAGAGCCGGTTCAAGTTGGCCAACTCGCCGTGAAGCCGTTTGATGTGACCGCACTCATGTTGCGACAGCGCTGGGCGCTTCGGCCAGGCGATGCAGATATCACCGTGATGCGGGTGGACGTTGAAGGCAGTCGTGGAGGTAAGAGAATGCGCCATCGATACGAGCTGCTGGACCATTACGATGTGCACGGGGGGACAACGTCCATGGCGCGCACCACGGGCTATACTGCGACGATCGTAACAAGGATGGTTGCGGAAGGCATGATTAACCGCAGCGGTGTTCTCCCCCCGGAGATGCTCGTGCAGTTTCCCGGCTTTTTCTCGCGCTTGATGCGGGGATACAAGCAGCGCGGAATCACGATTACGACGACCACGCAACCCATCTAAGTCCAGATTCCCCATCCCGCTCCAGCCGCAGGAGGTCGTGCTGCGACCATATTCACGCTCAACCTTGACGGTATGGCGCGGAAATCGGCGGATCGATGTGCAACCTTCTACGCCTCCGTGCGTATAGATGGATAGGTGCCCGGCGATATGTGATGTGATCGGGCGATACGTATCCCGGATGGACGAACATCCGGCTGAAACACAGTCTTGATAAGGAGTGGAACAATGAATCAGAAACGATCCATATGGGCAACGAGGTTGTTTCTCCTCGCGCTCGTCGCCGTACTCATGTTTGGTGTGACGGGTACGGCTTATGCTTCGGACATTCGTGAAGGTGATGTGGTCATCATCGGCGAGGACGAAGTCATCGATGACGATCTTATCGTTGGTGGACAGCGAGTAGAAATCTACGGGACGATTACGGGTGATGCGGTCCTGGCGGGCCAGACAGTCATCATGAACGGTACCGTGGAGGGCAGTCTTGCTATTGGCGCTCAGGTTGCCGAGGTGAACGGCGAAGTAGCGGGAAGTATGTACATCGGCGCTCAACAAGTTGAAATCGGCGAAGACGCTGTTGTCGGTCGCAACTTCTACTTTGGTGGATTGAGCGTGGAGTTGGAACCGGGTTCGAGCATCAGCCGCAGTGCATATCTGGCGGGTTATCAGGCTGCACTTAATGGCGATGTTACGGACGATGTCTATGTGGGGCTGGGAAGCCTCCTCGTCAGTGGCTCGGTGGGCGGCAATCTCATCGGGACTGTCACCGTGGACGAGACGGATGACGGTGAGTGGGTGGGTTTCTTCCCGGGTATGGTTCCCCTTCAGGAGACCGGTCTCAGGATTGATGACGCTGCTGAGATCGTGGGTGACAACTTACTCCGTCTGGAAGAGGTTGTGCGAGATGTGCCCACGCCGGATCTGCCTGATCAAATTTCGATTGAGCCCGACCGTGTAGCGCGTTCATTCGCTGCCAATCGCATCCGACAGCGAACTGGAGATTTTCTCGGCTTGCTGCTCGTGGGTATGCTTCTTCTTGCCGTGCTTCCCGGAAGCATTCAGCGCATGCGCGGCTTTGTTGAGGCCAAGCCATTCCCGAGCCTCGGCTGGGGCTTGCTCGCCATTGTGCTCTTCTTTGTGCTCTTGCCGGCTGTCATCGGCGTGTTGATCCTGGCGGCCATCATCGGTGGGCTTGTGAGCCTTGGCACGCTGGTGCCTGAAATTCTGGGTCTTGGTGGCGCAGCACTCTTCGCGGTGTTCACGGTGTTCTCCTTTGTAATGTCGATTGTGTCCAAGGTGGTGGTGGCCTATCTGATTGGCCGGCTCATCCTGGTCCGAATGAAACAAAGCGTGGAGACCTTCTGGATGAAAGTCGGCGCCCTGGCGCTGGGTCTGGTTCTGTATGAACTGGTGCGGGCGATACCGCTCGGCATTGGCTGGGTGGTCGGCATGCTTGTGACCTGGATTGGCGTTGGCGCTGCCGTCTTTCTCGTGCGAGAATTCCTCTCCCGAGAAGAAATGGCAGAGGTGCCTGCTGATACAGAAGCTTAATCCCATATGACGTGAGCAACAGAAAGCGCCCGGTCGTTTCGACCGGGCGCTTTTACGACTTTGAAGGTGCTCTCAGGATTGATGCGTTTGAATGAGCTTGATAACATCCGGAAAGTCGATGCCAAGTTTTTTCACGGTTTCCAGCGTCGGCACCCCGTCCTGATCCCAGCCACGCCGGGCGTACACAGCATCCATGAGCTGCTCATAGCGGTCTTCCCGGTACGCTCGCATACGGGCGACCTTTTCCTCGGTGGACATGACCGCAGGGTCAACGCCTACCTCATCCTTCAGTTGCTTATCATAGCGCTCCTGCCGCGATTCATATTCCTCAACGGTCACGGGGCCCATCGCCCGGTATGGCGGATAATCGTGCTCACGTGTACCGAAGCCCATGCGTAGATTGAAGACACGCTGGAAGTTGTAAACGCGTTCAGACTGCATAATGAGATCAGCCGGGGTTACCGGTGTGCCGGTGAGGCCTTCGTAGAGCCATGTGTAGTTCTCAACATGTTGCGGCACTTTGGCCGGTTCATCAGTCTTGTCGTTATCCTCTGGCAGGATGTCGTTCCAGGGCAGCTTGCACAGACCGTGCAGGCTGAACCAGGTCCGCCACATGGGAAAATAGTGCAGTGCCTCCGCTTTGTCTTCGAAGGAGGGAAGCTGGTTATTGACCTGGTCCATGAAAATCAGCCACGCTTCATCATGCTGGGCACCCTTGAGTGTCATGCAGTAACCGCCCTGCTGGGCGAGCGATTCCTTGGTGACGTACTCGGAGAACTCCATGCCCTTGTTTTCCATGCCGATGGCCTGCAAGAGGGCTGGGTCAGCGCCGTATTCCTCAGCAAAGTGGGCTTTCATCTTGCGCACGCCCTGACCGACCAGTAAGCCGAAGCCCTCGCCGTGTGCCATCTGATGCAGCAACTCGAGCGCCGCTTCCGCGTTGCCCCAGTTGAGTTCGAGCCCGTTGGTATGTTCTTGGGTCAGAATCCCAGCCTCAAAGCATTCCATGGCAAAGGCAATCGATACTGCAAGGCTGATGGTGTCCACGCCGTAGGTGTCCGCGTAGAAATTCAACTCGATGATGGCGAGCGGATCAAACACGCCGATATTGGAGCCAAGCCCCGCGACGCTTTCGTATTCGGGTCCATCCACCAGCACAGCCTCCCCTGCGTAGGGACCGGTGCGAAGGTGAAAGTGGTCAACTGCATGGGCGCAGGACATGGTGCAGCCAACCCAGCATCCATCTACCATTCCCTGGGTGAAATTGGATTTCCAGACAGAGGAGTCAATCCTGGGCGTATCGGGATGAGCACCGAAGCGGTAGTTGTGGACGGGCAGGAGATCGAAGTGATCCATGATTTCGACTAGATACGGTGTGCCGACCTTGCGCATCTGATTCTGACTGTCGTCAAACTCGGCGATCTCAGTGTTGATGCGCTTGCCAGCTTTACGGATTAATGCCATATCTGCAGGGTTGTTGCTGTCGCCTTTTAAGTTGCTGTAGCGCACGACGATCCCTTTGATGCGTTTGTCCCGGAACACACGCCCGGTGCCCCCGCGCCCCGCCTGTTTGAAGCGAGCCTTTTTTCGCTTGAGATCGAACCAGCTAAAGTTCAAGCTGGCGTAGCGAATGTGATCCGCGGCCTGACCGGAGGTAATCACGGAGATGCTGCGGTGATCTTTCTCATCCTTTGCATACATGCTGGTCAGTTGTTCTGCGAGAAGGTGAGAGTCGAGTTGTTCCAATGGCGCTTCCTCGATCGTTACACGCCCATCCATGCCGTCAATGGCGATGATGACATCCTTTTCGGCTTTACCGTGAACGGCAACTGCATCGAATCCGGAAAATTTGAGGTAGGGCCCAAAATATCCGCCGACATTGCTGTCGACGACGGACTCCGTCAGCGGTGAGAGGGTGACCACGGTAGATTTCCCGGAACCGGGATAGGCGGTGATGCCGCCGATGGGACCGCCGGCAATGACGAGCGCGTTCTCGGGATCGTCCCAGCGGGTGTCGTCCGTGATTGCGTTCCAGAGCAGCCTTAGCGCGAAACCGCGCCCACCAGTGAAGATATCTTTCATCTGCTGGGTGACAGGTTGTTCTGAAATGGTGTTGGTCGTCAAGTCGATATGCAGCGTACGATTGGCATACCCGCGCTCTACAGGCCGGCGTTTGTATGTGTAGTCCGCCAACAACGTATGAGCTTCCTTAAGTTCCTCCACCATTGTCATCTGTGCCATCGCGACCTCCATCGATATGGATATGGATAAACCTTGTCCTGAAATGTATTCTACACCGAGCAGGGTTGCTTCACGTCATGATTGGCATGGAGAAACATCATGACCTCAGGAAGCTCAAGAACTGAGCCGGGCATGGTTGTGGGGATTCAACCGCTAGTCGTCGTAATAGCCGCACAAGGCAAGGGCGCCGGGACCGGTGTTTACACCCAACACAGGACCGGTGCAGTTGATGATAAGTTCCGCAGGTTGGAATTCTCTGCGCACGCGCTCGGCAAGTTCCTCGCCCTCTTCAGGAACGTTGCCATGCAGCACAGCGATACGAAGCGTTCGTCCGTCGGAGTCACCCAGCTTCTGGAAGAAGCCCTTGTAAAACACCTCCATGGCCCGGCCGAAGGTGCGGATTTTCTTATAACCCTCAACAAGCCCTGACACATGGTCGATATAGATGATGGGTTTGATATGGAGAATGTTTCCAAAAAAGTGGGTTGCATTGCCGATGCGTCCGCCCTTGTGCAGGTATTCGATGGAATGCATGCAGACAAATTGAACGAGGCGCTCGCGCACGCTCTCGGCGGCTGCAAGCATCGCTTCCACGCTCCCGACAGCCTCACGGGCACGCGCGGCGGCGAGGACTTGCCATCCGAGCGACATGGTCGGACCGCGAGAGTCGACGACATGAACCGGGATCTTCACTTCTCCTGCCGCTTGAAGGGCTGCATCATACGTCCCACTCATCGCACCGCTTACGGTCATGATGACAATCTCTTCAGCGCCGTCCGCAGCAGCTTTTTCGTACACAGTCCGGAACGTTTCCGAGGAAGGATGGGCGGTGGAAGGGTACTCGGGATCCGTCACGAGCCGTTCATAAAACGCCTCTGCAGTAAGGTCGATGTGGTCTCGATATTCTTTCCCATCCCAGATGACATAGCATGGGACGATCCGAATATGATGCTCTTCCACGAGCTCGTTGGGGATGTCACATGTACTGTCGGTCATTAAAGCAATGCGGTTTGTGCCCATTTGCCTGCTACCTCCACGGAAGATTCCTCGTCATTCCGACAAGTGTACCGCAAGCTTGCACTCTTTTCGATAGAGTTTCCTCCATTTTCTGGTCTCCAAAGTATCGGCATCCAATGCTTTCCCATGGCCGTCGCATGGGCGTTCTCGGTCGTGGCTGTGGTTGATGTGGGGAGGGCTGCGTTGCCAACCTGGCTGGCCCTGGGGCCACTGCGGTTTGTGGATATGCTGCAGCGGATGCAGGTGGCGTCATGGCGGGAGACGGTCACGCCTGGTCGCCCAAAATTGGCCGAACCGGCGGGCGTGGCTTGGCGAATCGTCTTGGCATGCTGCTGGTGCTCTTCCCGGAAGGCGGTGTGCCTCAGGTCGGGGTCATGTTGGTAGGTGTATGGCTGCATAATGAGCTGCGCACGACTGTCAGCCTCCTCAGCATGCCCTTGTTTGCAGACGTATTTCGACGACTGGAAGCAGTCACGCTGGCATATGTTACGGCCCTGGCGCTCACTGCGGAGAAGCAGATGGACGCGAATCACGCCCTCTGCCCGCAGATGATGCCCGCAGGGTAGTTCTGTGGAGGTGCATCTGGCTGGATCGGGATACCGCTTTTCATGAGGAAGAGGTGAAGCAATAGCATCACGGCTAGCTTCTTTTCTGGAGGCTGTTTAGATGTGCGTTGTCACCCCGAGGTTGTCTTCGACCACGCCTGCACCAAAGTGGCTTCGGAATATCTGGTAATACAGCATTTCCTCTTTTGAGCGGAGCTCGACATGAGGTGCGGCTTCGCGCTCTTCCTCATACTCCTCATCGGAGATGGCCCTGTCTGCATGCTCCGCTATCAGCGACTCAGCCCCGGCGCCCTTCCAGAACTTGGACTTTTCACGCCAGATGATTTCCTCGGGCAGGTATTCCGACAGCGCGTAGCGCAGCGGCCACTTCTCAATGGGTCCGTCTCCGTAAATCTTCCAGCGAGCCGGTATCGCCAATGAACTGCGGATGACATCAGGCCGTAAAAAGGGGAGTTGCGCCCGCGTTTGATGCGCAGAGGCAGAGCGATCCACGCGTTGAAGTGCTGTGTTGTGCAGAGACGCCATCGCTTCCTGGACACTCAAGGTCAGCTCCGTCTCATGATCAAGCGACCGTTGATACGCGTATCCTGCGAACAACTCATCCCCGCCTTCGCCTGATAGGACATATGGGACATAGTCGGAGGCCAGAGATGCAACCAGATAATTTGCCACCGCACTGCGGACGAGCGGTGCATCGAAGGATTCAAGGTGGAAAATAACCTCGTCCAGGATGTCGAGGGCGACCTGTTGAGAATACACATACTCATGATGTTCGGCATCGATGTGTTCGGCAACCAGGGCGGCGCAGGCGAGATCGGGTGCCCCTTCAATGCCTACGGAAAAGGTCTGCAAAGAGCTGCGCTGGGCTCGAGCGAGGGCGGCAACCACGCTTGAATCCACGCCGCCGCTCAACCAAACCCCGCCAGAAACACCTTCGTAGAGGCAGTCGTCAACGGATTGCCTCAATGCTTCCCCTACCATCCGGGACCCATGTTTGGGATCCTGGACCTGCATTTCAGGAGGCGTGGATGGTTTATAAGGAAAGAGTCCGCTTTCAGAGAGCAGATAACTCCCCGGCGGCAGCTCGATGACGCGGTCCACATGTGGCGTGAGAGCTTTCATCTCGGAAGCGAAGATGAGCGCATCCTGGCGAAAGCCGTAATAGAGCGGACGGATGCCCAGACGGTCGCGCGCCAGAAGAAGGGTGTTGCCCTTTACAAAGCCAAGTGCGTATTCACCTTCGAGGTGGTCAAAAACAGAAGGGCCCGTTTCCGCCAATTGGCTGAGCATCCATTCTGCAGATGTCTCCGCAGCGTTGTCTGGCTGGTGATTGTATAGCTCACCATCAAAGACAATCGATGTGGACCCTTTGTGCGACGAAAAAGGACCCGGTTGTTCGCGAAGTGCTTCAATCTCCACTGCGCCGAGCGCGATCATCGAGCGCTGCCAGGTTGTTGGCGTTGATGTACCGCGATGCCGGATCGGTGCGATAAGTGAATCGATGAGGTGGGATGCGTTGGGACCAAGGATGCCGGCTATGCCGCTCATTTCGTCTCCTTAACGTCAGAGGGAAAGAAACGCACGGATTGCAATCGCTGCATCCGTGCGGGGGTCGAAAAGGGAATCACGTTTGCTTTTCAGGATGGCTGAAGCTGGCTTGCGTTTATGGCGGCTCCAAGTTCGGCCAAGTCGTTGATGACACCATCATCGCCGTCCGCGGCGTCATCAGGGGCATTTCCGGACTCATCGACCGTGACGCGGGCATCAGCCGGCACCTGACGCAAGCTCAGTTTCATGCGCTCGCGCACGGGTTCGATATCCAGGATGCGTACGGTAACCGGATCGCCCGTTTGTAGAACGTCGCCTGGCTGGGCGTCGCCGATGATGCCGATTTCACTTTCGTGGATGAGCGCCTCGATGCCGTCGGACAGGCGCACGAAGGCGCCAAAATGCCGGACATTGGTGACCTCACCCTTCACAATGTCGCCAATGTCATAGCGTTCGGCCACGCCTTCCCATGGGCTGGGAAGAAGCGCTTTTCGGCTGAGGCTGATGCGCTCGCGCTCGATATCCACGCCTTCCACCAGCACCTCTACCTCATCACCTACGGAAAGATGGTCCGACGGATCCGTCACGTGTTCCCAGCTTATCTCGGAAATATGGACAAGCCCGTCGACGCCACCGACATCGACGAAGACACCGAAGTCGACCAGGTTGACTACCGTACCTGTGACCACGTCGCCCACGTTGAGGCTTTCCAACTTCTTTCGCCTTGTCTCTTCCTCGGCGGCGATGCAGGATAGGATGAGGCGGCGCTTCTGTCGGTTGACTTCGATGATTTTTGCGGTGACGGTAGATCCAACCTTGGAGCGCTTGAAGTCCTCCATTTTCTCGTTACTGATGCGTCGGTGGGATCGCGAAATGAGGGAATTGGGAATGAAGCCCTGCAGGTGGTAGTACTTGATTTCAAGTCCACCGCGGTTGTAGCCCGTGACTTTCAGCTCGAGCACATCTTCTTCCTCAAGCTGCTTCTGTGCGGTTTTCCAGTCCTCAAATTGCTCGCCGCGCTTGATCGAGACAAGCAGCTGTTCGTCGCCCCGTGGCGTCCGCATAATGAAAACCGGTACTTCCTGCCCAACAGCTAACTCGTCGAGTTTCTGATCGGAAATTCGCGTATATTCTTGGCGCGGGACGATGGCATCACGCTTCGCTCCGATATCAAGCAGAATGGTATCGTCTTCGATTTGAAGAATGATGCCTTCTAAGACCTGGCCTCGCTTTGGCTTTTCCGGTTCATAGTCCTCGAGAAAAGAAGCCATGGTGCTGGATGTCTCAGGGATGTGGATGTCTTGAGCTGAAGTGAGCATATAGTCTGGTTTTCCTCCTTGTCAGGAATGTCTATGCCTTCTCAGGGGTTCGGTCGAGAACTTTGCTGAGCAGGCTGTTGAGTTTCTTGCGAGCCTCTTGAACCTTGATACCGGCGCACACCGACCACTCGCGCAGCAAGCGTTTGGTGAGGGTGTCATAGATGCGGCGTTCGTGTTCATTGAAGGTCTTTTGTTGACGCCAACTGTAAAGATCGCGAATTACGCCACATGCTGAACGGAGCTTCCCGTCGGCGACCGCTTCCTCGATCTCGCGCTTGCGCTGCTTATAATTGCGAGATAGCGATTCGGGATCTTTTGAGAATTCTTTTAGCGCCGCGTTTAATTGGCGCTTGGTAACAATTGGTCTAACCCTGGGTTTGCTTCCAGTCTCGACCGGGATCCAGAAGACGCTGTCGTTGTTCTTGACGCGATAATAACGTTGTGTTTCTCCCCCAATGCGCTTTTTCTCGATACGCTGGATGTGACCAAGGCCATAGTTGTGATGGACAACCCAATCACCGGGATCATACACTTTTTCGGTCATATGTTGCTCCTCCAGGCAGTTTTGCAGTCATCGCCTGCGAACTCGGCGTGACCAGACGTTTTGCCACCCGACAGAGATGCCGGATGTCGTACGGTTTGTAGACCGTTTCGTTGTTGTGGAGACGCTCTTTCCAGGCGGCAGATAAGCGTTCACCGGTCGTGACAACAATCCGTCCTCCGTGGGACTCATTCATGTTTCGATATTGCTTGATCAGCTCCTGGTGGACGCTACAGGGGTGTTCCACGGAGATGATGAGCAAGTCATAGGATCGGTGTTTGATCATGGTTGCCGCCTCTTTGCTTCCGGCAACCGCAGTGACTTCAAGACCTGCCTGATCCAGGCTCGCCGCAACCACGCGACGTAGTGCATCCTCCTGCTCAATGACGATCACCGACGGCTGATCCACAGCCGAGCCCCCGGATTCGCTCTGCGCAATCCTGCTTTTGTTGATCACGGGTTTCCACCTACAGCGGGGTTTACGCGATCTTCGTTCTCGCCCCACGTTCGAGCAAGAGTCATTGCCTTGGTTGAGTTAGGACGATGTCGTTGTTCCACGTATAGAGTATATCGGAGAGAAGTTGACAACTTCTTGTGCTGAAAAGCAACATCTTGCAAGAATCTTGCGGGAGGGGGCAAGGAGGTTGGTTAGACAGAGGAGAAAATATACCCCACACCCCAGCGGGTTCGGATGAACTCGGGTTTGCGCGGATCGACTTCGAGCTTCTTCCGCAGCCTACTGATGTGAACGAAGAGGTCATGGCGAGTCCCACGGGTGGGCTCTGCCAGGGCGTATTCGATTAACCGGTCGTACGTGACAACCCGCCCGCGATTGCGAGTGAGCACTTCGATGATGTCAAATTCGGTGTGGGTGAGATGGATGTGTTCCCCGCGCAGCCAGACATCGCGGGAATCAAAATCGATGATGAGACCATCAGCCTGAAAGCGGTTGCGCTTGCGCTGAGCAGCGCCGCTGGACTGTCGCCGGCGGAGCAAGGCTCGCATGCGGGCGAACAACTCGCGTGATTCATAGGGCTTGGAGATGTAATCATCCGCACCGGTATCCAGCGCGAGGACCAGGTCGGATGCAGAGGTCCGGGAGGTTACCAGGAGAATGGGGACATCAGACCAGCGCCGCAGGGTGCGGCACACCTGGAGTCCACTCATTCCGGGAAGAACCCAGTCGAGAAGGACGATGTCAGGTGGCGAGGTCTGAACCAGGTCGAGCGCGGACGGCCCATCGGCGGCAATGTCGACGGAGTAGCCTTGCTGGGTGAGAAGCGTGTGCAGCAGGGTCTGCTGGTCAGCCTCGTCCTCGATGACGAGCACATGTTCGCCCTCGGCCGTTGCTGTTGGGGTTGTGATTTGCTTGCTGGCAGATGGTGACGCTTCGCGCTCCGCTAGCGGCTCGGGCATCAGCGGGAGACTGAAAACAAAGCAGGCTCCTCTCTCGCTGTCTGGAAGCGGACTCTTGACCCTGATTCGCCCCCCATGTGCCTCGACGATTTTCCGTGCGATAAAGAGCCCCAGGCCATAGCCTTTTTGGTCGCTGCTGTTGCGGACATATTTATCGAAAATCGTGCGCTGCAGATCCAGGGGAATGCTCGGCCCGTAGTTGGTGATGGCGATGTGCAGGTGCGTGCTTTCAAGTTGAAACGAAATCTGGATGGGCGTGTCGGCCGGGCTGTATTGTGCGGCGTTATCGAGGAGATTGATAAATACTTCTTCAATGCGGGCGGGGTCCACGCGCAGGAGCGGGAGTGACTCGGGGGTTTCGGCAATGACTTCACGACCTTCCAGGCGAGCAGCGGCACGTTCAAGAGCTTGCGTGAGCAGGTCCTCCGGATGCACGGCTTCCGGACGGAGGCCTAATTGCCCGGCTTCCACGCGTGTGAGTGACAGGCTGAGATCAACCTGGCGCGTGAGATCGTCGGTGGTGCGGTCCATGACCTCGAGAAACTCTGTGATCATGGCCTCACTCCACTGGCGGTAGTTGGCGAGCAGCGCGGTTGTGTGACCTTTGAGCGTGGCGAGGGGCGTGCGGATGTCGTGAGCCAGGATGGATAAGAGGTCGAGTTTCCACGCGAGCCGGCTGCGTGATGCCGTCACGTCCTGGAGCAGCATCCCCCAGCCCATGGCGGCGCCGGTCTCGTCCCAGACCGGGAAGAAAGACGCTTCCAGATCACGAATGTCGCCGTACTGGTAGCCGATGTCGATGGACGGTCGTTCGGCAACGGTGGTCACGGCATGCTCCAGCGATTGCTGAACCACTTCAGGCTCGCGCGCGTTGGTAAGTATCGCGGCGAAAATATCCTCATACGCCTGATCAAGCGCAGCATCCATCTCAAGATCGAGGATGTTGCAGAGTGGGTTGTTGACCGTCGAAACCCGCCCGGCCCGGTTGACGAGAAGCAGGCCGACGGAGAGGCTTTCCAGCAGGGAAGACAGCCGGCTGTGCTCCTTGCGGAGCTTATGCTGCAAGCGCATGAGATCAGCGATGCTGGTGAGCGAGACATCGAAGCAAAGGGTTCCGTCCAGTTCAAATGTCCTGCCGGAAAAGAGGACCGGGATGAGGTTCCCGGCGATGTCGCAGAGGGTGATTTCGCGCCGGCGAATGACGGGGCGTTTCTGCAGTTCGTCAAGGATGTTCAATGCGGCCTGCGGCTCAGGAAAAAGACCGGTGAATGTGACATCCCCCTCCAGCACATGTTCCCGCTCGAGGCCGAGCAGATTGAGGAAGGCCAGGTTGGCAAGCTGGCACTCTCCTTCCAGCGTAAAGACGGCAGAGGGGCTCGGTCCTAATTCAAAGAGATCGCGGTAAATGTCGCTTTTGTCCATAACCTTACCAATGGTAGCTCTGTCTGATGCGTGTGCCACAAGACGATCTTGCCCAGGATACGTGCTGTAGGATTCTAGCAAGAATTTGGCTCGTGGTCAAAAGAAATGAGCGTGGCGCAAGAAAAAGGCAAGAATAGAGGGGGTGCAGGAGAGGATTTCGAGAGGATGCTGGTTTAGAGTGGGGAAGAAGATCGGCATCGTGTTGAACGGGGAGGGAACGTGGGCAAGAAAAAGAGGAAGTATAAGTTGAAGACGCACAAGGCGACGGCAAAGCGCTTTCGTATTACGGGGAGCGGAAAGGTGATGCGGACCAAGGGGCAGCAATCTCACCTGCGGCGGAACAAGTCGAAGCGGGCGAAGAGACAGATCAGTCGCATGCACGAGCTTGAAAGCCGTAAGCTCAAGAAAAGCATCAAAAGGCTAGCACCGTATCTGAAGCGCTGATGGCCATGCTGGTACCGTCGAATGCCATCGAGAGGGAGGGCAACTCGTATGCCGAAAACCCAGAAGGATCGTGATCGGGATCGTAAACAACGCCGGCAACGAAAACTGCGGAAATTGAAGCGACGTTTCGGTGCGTCTGAAAAAGCAGCAGATCGTCGTGAACTGCTGGGTAAAATTCATAAATTGCAGCCCTGGTTTGACCCGGAACTGTGACCTGATTCACTCCAGCTTTCGCTCCAGAGGGGGCCACTAAACCAAGAGCAATGCCTCCCCTGTCATGCGAAAAATAGCCCACCGCAGGTTTGCCTGTCCGGTGGGCTTTTCACACTTTAATGGATGTGTGAACCGTTACGGTGAGCACGCCTCGAACTCGGGGAGATGATTCTCAAGAGACGCCCGCTGGAGGTTGCTATAGACCCGGAGCAGATCCTCATGAATCGTATAGGCCATGAGGGTGTCGTACAGAGCCGCATCGGCGATCTCGGCGTCCACGCCGGCTTGGCAGGCATCGGCGAAACTGGAGAAGCTGATGTCCACCAGGGGCAACCCATCGGGAACATCCAGGCCATACTTCTCCGCCTGGCGGATCAGAGTTGCGGCATGGTTGGCTTCGGATTCCGCGATATCCACGAAGGGAACCTCAGGGCCAAACTCGGCCAGCACGGCTTCATACAGCGCCTGGGCCCCAAGTTCCTCCTGGATTGCCAGGATTAATCCTTCGCTTTCCTGCTCAGAAAGCGGGACGAGGGCATTGCCCAGACCACGGCCTGAGCCATCCCTGGGGCGGTCCTCCGGTGCGCGCTCGCCATTGGCTGTTTGCTCGAACACATCCGAGGCAATCACGGGGATGCGAACCGCACCGCCGGATGTTTCTGTTCGCGCTGAACCATCAGGGAGGAGCGTGAAGGCTGACGTCGCCAGCACCGCCAGACTCAGACCAACAACCAGTGCACTTTTCTTCAAGGACATCATGTCCTCCTTTCAATACTTGTCAAATGTCAACGACCGGAAGCATACGATGACCGTCTGAAGGAGGTTTGAAGAGGAGATGAAGAAGCGATGAAGATGGGCGCTACACGAGGGGGAGCTGGAGGGTGAAGACCGCACCATGTCCGGGCGCGTTATCTCCGTACAATGTGCCGCCATGTGCTTCGGCGAGCTTGCGGGCGATAGCCAGGCCAAGGCCGGTGCCGTCTTTCTGGCGTTCGTGATTGGACTCGACACGATAGAAGCGTTCAAAGATATGCGGGAGGACTTCGTCGGGGATGCCTGGACCGCTATCCTGGATCGCGAGCCGGATCGCGTTTTTCTCGCGCCGGAGTCGAATGGCGATTGACCCGTTCGCCGGCGTATGGCGAAGAGCGTTCTGCAGGAGGTTGTTCAGAATCTGTGAGATCCGGAGTGGGTCCAGGTGCAGGACGACCGGCTCCGTCGGTGTATCGAGGGACAGCGAGATACCGAGCTCGCTGGCGTCGGCAAGAAACTGTTCATGAATACGCGCGGTAAGCGAGGCCAGCTCCACTTCCTCCTTATTGAGGATGAGTTCACCCGCGTCTGCGAGGGAGAGGATGCGCAGATCTTCGACAAGACGAGTGAGGAGATCATTCTGGGCGGCGATCGTCGCGAGGTTCGCTTGATCCAACGGGTACACGCCATCGAGCATCGCTTCCAGATTTACTCGCTGCACGGATAGTGGTGTGCGCAATTCATGAGCGATGTCGGCCGTCATCGCGCGGCGATTGCTCTCCAGGCGCTCCAGTGAGGCAGCCATGTTGTTGAAACTCTGCGCGAGTGTGCGGATTTCAGGCGGCCCCGTTTCCTCGACGCGCTGGTGCAGTTCTCCCCGCGCTAATCTGGTGGAGGCACGAGTGAGGTGTCGAAGAGGGCGGATGAGCGCCGATGCCAGCACAATGCTCAATACCAGGGCTGCCGCACCTGCGATCGCGGCCGCACCGAGAATGGCCTGGTCGATCAATTGGATGAGGGTCTCATCGAGATCCGCCCCGGGCGCCGCCGCACTTTCCGATGAAACTAGATAGCCGATGGTTTGCCCGTCGACCAGGAGCTCCACGCTGTAAGCGAGATCCTCCTCGGAGAGGAGGGTTCCGATGTTCGCGGCAGCCGGGGCGTAGATGAGACTGCCGTCGGCGTCAGCCAATTGCAGGTTGCGTCCTCCTGCAGCGCTCTGGCCGCGGCCCTGACCGCTCTGCCTGCTCGGGCTCATGACATCTTCCACGCCCTCCCAGCCGTTCTCCTGGTAGTACGTTTCAAGCTCCTGAACAAGGGCTTCTAAACCAAGGGCGCCGCCGCGTCCGATAAAGTAGTGGATCTGGTCGGCGGCTCGGGAGCGCGCGATCAGGCCAACACCGGCGAGGGTGATGAGGATGAGGATGAGGAAAGCCAAAATGAGCTGGCGGCGCATGGGTTATGAACTTTCCTGGAATCGGTAGCCGACACCGAACACCGTATCGATCAATGGCTCCGGATCGTCAGCGCGTTGAACCTTTGCGCGCAGGTTCTTGATGTGGGCATCGATGGTGCGCTCGTATCCTTCGTAAGCTTCCCCCTGGACGGCTTCAAGGAGCTGCAGCCGGTTGAACGCGCGGCCGGGATGGCGGGCTAACTTTTCAAGCAGTTTGAATTCCGTAGGTGTAAGGTTGATTTCATCGCCGGCGCGCAGCACGCGGTGGCCTTCAATGTCGATAACGAGATCGCCATGGGTCAACTTTTCGGGCTGGGTGACGGCGTGCTGGACCCTGCGCAGGACGGTGCGAACTCGTGCAACGACCTCACGCGGCGAATAGGGCTTGACAATGTAGTCGTCGGCGCCCAGTTCCAGCCCGATCAGACGATCGGTCTCCTCGATGCGCGCCGAAATCATGATGATGGGCGTGTCAGCTTCGCGGCGGATAGCGCGGGCAACATCCAGCCCGTCCATGCCCGGAAGGTTGAGATCCAACAGAATCAGGTCCGGCTCATGCGCGCGCCAGGCTTCCAGACCGCTGTCGCCGCGATAGGCGGCAAGCGTCTCAAATCCTGCCCGCTCGAGATAGGATTCGAGTCCGCGCACAAGTTCCGGTTCATCCTCGATGATCAGGATTGTCGCCATGCCGCTCTCCCTTTCTACGTCTCATTGTAAGCGAAGAACGCTGGAGACGTGGAGACCTGTCAGTCGAAAATCATCACTTCTCAATGTGCTCTTCACGCGATCTTCACATCCCGGCCTTATCCTCTTGATGCGTAGAACCTTCTTCGCCAAGGAGGGTTGTAATGACTTCAAACAAACGAACACCGCGCCCGCCATCAGGGCTGACGAAACGCAATTGGTGGATTGACGCGCTCCTGCTGGTCTGCACGCTAGTTGTGTTGTTCTCCAGCGTCTACTTCCTGTATGCCCCCGGCGGCTATCAGGGAGGGCGCAACCCCAATTACAACAGCGGGTGGGTGTTGAGCCGAGACACTTGGGACTGGCTGCATATGTGGTTTGGAATCGGCATGATCCTCGTCGCGACCATTCACTTCATCCTTCACTGGAAGTGGTTTGTCATGATGGGCAAGCGCATTGTGCTGAAGCTGCGGGATGACAAGGTCAAGATGACAGGCATGGCCTGGTTAAACCTGTTTGTTGACCTGGCGATAGCCATTGGATTTGTCCTGGCTGCGATCTCCGGAGTGTATTTTCTCTTCAGCCCCGGTGGTCGACACGCTGTTGAACCAGGCGTTCTCTTTACACGGTTAACATGGGATGCCATTCACACCTGGTCTGGGATTGTCATGATCCTTGCGTTTGTGGGACATACGATCATCCACTGGCGCTGGATCGTGAATGTGAGTGGCCGCATGATCGGGTCCTTCCTCCCACGCGTGGGGAGAGTGCGCCCGGTACAGAAGGGTTCATCCCTCCAGTCAGGAATATAGGACAGACACATCGTCTGAAGGAGTACTAACCATGAATATCATGACGAAGATTGCAGCAGGTATCGTCACAACAGTATTTGCAGGTGGTTTGATTGCCGGCGGTGTATACCGAACACAGGTAAAGAGCGAACAGGAACTTCAGCAGGGTAGCGGCGAGAATGGTGTGCAGCAATCCCGGTCTCTCCAGCAAGGCGTCAATGGCGAAGGCCAGGGACTGGGTCGTTCGGCGGACGGTGGCAGCCAGGGTGGCAGCCAGAGTGGTGGCGGGGAAGGACGCGGTGTCAATTCGTCCCAGAGCGCTGTCGGTTCTTCTGGACTTGAGGGTGAGTCGCGCGGGACGGGCTATCGAGGAGGAAACGGCTCGGGTGAAACGGCCCCTCCGATCCAGAGTGAGGCTGGTGTCCATCCCGAAGATCTGGTGAGCATTCGTGCGGCCGTCCAATCCACGGATTCGGAGCTGGTCCGGTTCCTCACAGGAGATGGTGAATCACTCGTGATGGAAGGACGCTCCTTGAGCTTTGCGCTGGAGCAGGGACTGGTGCTTTCCGCCGGAGATGACGTTCGGTTGGAAGGTTTCTTTGCGGAAGGTGAGTTTGAGATTTCCTCGGTGGAGAATGTGGCCACGGGGCAGGTTGTCGTGCTGCGCGAGCCGGCAGGGCGTCCCTTATGGGCTGGCGGTGCAGGCCGCCGGGGTGGTTTCTAGAAGACGGCAGGGCCGATATGGGGGAAGCAGGCCCATCTCGTTGAAGAGATGGGCTTCTTCGCGTATTGATCCCCGGACCGTTCTGCGTTAAGGCAAAGAGAGAGACCTCCGTGATGAAGAGCACGGAGGTCTCAGGAGGAGAGGCAAAACCCGGAGAACCATGTTGCCGAGTTAGCCGGGCGCTACCTGTTCAGGAACGTGCGGCGGAGACGAGTCTTTCCGCTGCCGCTGGTGAAACGCGATTGTGTACCTCGCCGCCCTCTTTCAATGCCGAACCCACGATGGCGCCGTCAGCTGCGCGGAGCATGGCCTGGATATTGGCCGGCGTGGCACCGCTTCCGACAAGCACGGGCAGATCAATGACCTCCTGCACCGCGCGCACATCATCGAGCGGGGTTTCCACACCCGTTGCAGCACCGGTGATGATGACGGCGTCTGCAAGGCAGGCTTTGGCGTCACGGGCGGACTCCTGGATGGTGGTGTCGAGCAGGTTGCGTGAGAATTTGGGATGCAGATCCGCCCAGAGGGCGATGCGTTCAGCGCCGATCGTCTGGCGGTAGCGCACGACATCTGCGCAGCAGGGTTCGACCAGTCCGGCCGGGGTCACGACGGTATCCACGAACACTTCCACTCGGGTGAACTGGGCCTTGCAAGCCTGAGCGAGGGCGACCTCTGCGCGCCAGGCGTTGAAGTGAACATTGACCCCGAGTGGGATCGTCACTTTTCGACGGATGAGTGTGATGGCGGAGGCCATCACCGCCAGCTGCTCGGGCTCGGGCTCGTGAAGGGAGAAGGGCTCATCGTTGTAGTTTTCGATGATGAGGCCGTCGAAGCCGGCTGCACTTAAGGCTTGTGACTCCCATTCGGCCTGTTCCAGGATGGCGTCAATGTCGCCATTAAATCGGGGAGCACCGGGCAGGGGGAGTAAGTGAACGACTCCGATAAGGGGTTGGTTGTGGGTAAAGATGTCGAGGCAGCTCATCCTGATCGCTCCAGAGTTATGAGATTTCATTGCGTTGGACCAGGATGCCAGATGTGTTCAAAGACGTGTTGACATCCTGATGTCCGTATGTATAATAACATATGTCTGTTGTATTACAACAGACAACATACAGGATTTTTCTAGGAAGAATCGCCGTCATGTTCATATGAAATGGGGAGAACATGCAGCAAAAGACGATTGTCAGCCCGATCAAATCAGCCGGATTGCTTTCCGATCAGGTCTATGCTTATTTAAAGGAGTTGTTCGAGACTGAACAGTTCTCGCCGGGCCAAAAGCTGCCTTCGGAAACCAAGCTGGCAGAAAGCCTGAATGTCAGCCGTATCTCGCTTCGTGAGGCGTTGCAGCGCCTGGAGCTTGAAGGCTATATTGAACGCAAGCGAGGTGTCGGGACCTTTGTGATCGACCGTCATCCCTCGCATGCCGAGGCGGGTATTGAAAAACTCATTTCTATCTCGGAAGTTTTGCATTCCAGGGGACATGAGCCGGGCACACGCGAAATTGAAATCTTCTCAGAACCAGCCAGCGAAGAGTTAGCCCGTGCGCTGCGCATGGAAGCGGGAGATCCGCTCACGGTTGTCAACCGAATTCGCACTAGCGATGGCAAACCGCTTATCTGGGACAGCAGTCGCTTTCCCTCGGCCTACTTGCCACCGACCACCCCGATCGATCAAATTGGGGGTTCTCTGTTTGCGTTTGTAGAAGCGAATCTGGGGTTGTCCATCAGCCACGCCGTGTCCCGGCTCTTGCCCGCTCAAGCGAGTGCAGAGTTCGCCCAGAAGATGGATATCCCCGAAGGCACCTTGATGATTAAGCTGGTTCAGGTGCACTATCTACGCGACGACACGCCGGTATGGCAGTCCACCCTCCACTTTCCGGAGAGCGACTTCAGCTGGTACATCGTCCGGACGCGCTGAGGAAGCGGGCCTCATCCTTGAGGGCAGCAGGAGAGTTCGCATGAGAAAAATCTGGTCTTTTGGAATTGCGATGCTGGATGTGGTCACGCAGCCGGTGCACAAATGGCCCGAGACGGGCGGTGCGGAAGTCACCGACACCACCGACCTGGTCATTGGCGGCATGGCTCTCAACACGGCTGCCACCATCGCCAAGCTGGGGAAGGTCGATGTGGGCTTGATCGCGGCCGTTGGCGATGATGTGGGTGGACGAGTGGTCAGGGCGGAGCTGGAATCGCTGGGTGTGGATTTATCACGTTTGACGGTGAGCAGCACCAGCCCGACAGGCGTCGCCATTTGTTGTGTACACCCCGATGGGGAGCGCTCGATGTTCCTGTGCTTTGGCTCCAACAAGGAACTCAATCCGGCTACAGCCAATCTTTCAGACCTTGAGGAAGGCGACATCTTCCATGTGGGCGGATCCATGGGCATTGAATCCACCAGCGGGGAGCACCTCGCATCCATCTTGAAGACGGTGAAGGACCAGGGGCTGCGCACCTCCGTTGACACCCTGTGGGACGGGACGGGTAAGTGGTGGTCGTTGCTTGAACCCTGTCTGCCATATACAGACATCCTCCTCACCAATGATGGTGAAGCCCGGCGCTATGCGGGCTGCGATGACCTCGATGATGCTGCGGCGAAGTTCTCAAGCCATGGCCCCGGCACAGTCATCATCAAGATGGGTGAGAAAGGTGCCCGGGTCTACGACGAGGCATGGAGCGGGCATGTGGGCATCCTCGAGGTGACGACGCGTGATGCCACCGGCGCCGGCGATGCCTTTGCTGGCGGGCTTTTGCTAGGTCTTGCTCACGGTTGGGGCATGGAACAAGCGACCGTATTTGGAAGCGCGGTCGGTGCGCAATGCGTCACGGCATATGGCGCGACGACAGGAATTAAGAGCTATGGAGAAACCGTGGACTTTATCCGTGCACAGGGTCGTGCTGCGGAGTGGGATTGGGAGCTATAGCTGGGGATGACTACATCAGAACCCATTTTGCGCATGACAGCCATCACCAAGCGCTTTCCGGGCATTAAAGCGCTGGATGACGTCGACTTTTCTCTGCATGCAGGCGAGATCCACGCGCTGCTTGGTGCCAATGGCGCCGGAAAATCCACATTGATGAAAATCCTCTGTGGTTCCCTCAAAGCGGATTCGGGCGAGATTGCCATGGAGGGACGCACGTTGACGTTTGAGGAACCAGCAGATGCCATTTCTGCAGGGATCAGCTATGTTCCGCAGGAACTGATGCTTGCGCCAACATTGAGTGCTGCGCGCAATATTCTGCTGGGTCAGGAGCCCCTACGCTTTAAAGCGCTTGGCGTCATCGATGAGAAAGCCCTGAAAGCGCAGGCGCAGGAGGTACTGGATCGGTTGGGCATGCACATCGCCATCAACAGGCCCGTCCAGGAGCATGCTGTAAGCACCCAGCAGATGATCGCCATTGCGACGGCGCTGTTCCGTGACAGCCGCATTCTTGTTCTGGATGAACCCACATCTTCGCTTTCAGAAGCAGAAATCGAGCGTCTTTTTGCCATCTCGCGAAAATTACGTGATGAAGGTCATGCGATCGTATTCATTTCACATCATCTCGACGAGGTCTTTCGCATTGCCGACCGGTTGACCGTTCTTCGAGACGGGGTGTTCCAGGGAGTCTTCACTGTTGGTGAGACCACTCAAGATGATGTGGTGGCGCTCATGGTGGGGCGTCGGATGGACGCAGCGGAATCATATACTCATGAAATTCGGGAGGATGATGTCGCGCTCAGGGTCAGTCATCTCTCCTCTGATGGCGTCGTCGACATCAGCTTCGAGGTACATCGGGGAGAGGTCTTGGGGATCTTCGGCCAGGTTGGATCGGGTCGGACCGAGACACTGCGGGCCATCTTCGGAGCGGATCGGCCAGAACGCGGAGAGATTGACATCCTGGGTGAGCGTGTTTCCATCCGCAGTCCTCAGGACGCCATCTTTCAGGGGATGGGGTTCATCACGGAAGACAGAAAGCGACAGGGATTGGTGCTTGAAATGAGCATCGGGGACAACATCAGCCTTGGGAATTACGAACCGGTGATGACCAGGGGTCTGGTGAATCCCCGAGCCCGCAATCACGTTGCAAGCACCTACCAGAAGGACCTTCAGATCAAAATGCAGGATCCGAACCAGTGGGTCAAGTATCTCAGCGGCGGCAATCAGCAGAAGGTCATCCTTGCCAAGTGGTTGAACCGCCACTCGAAAATCCTACTGATGGATGAACCAACCAAAGGCATCGATGTCGGCGCGAAACAGGAATTTTACGCGCTCATCAACGCGCTTGCTGAGCAAGGCGTGGCCATCCTCATGGTCTCCTCGGAACTGAATGAGGTGATGATGTTGAGTGACCGCATTCTGGTCATGAAGGACGGCCGAATCAACGGGGAGTTTATCCCTGAAAGCGGCATGGAAGAAGCGATTCTAGCCAAAGCCCTTTGATGATTGGTGTGAGCAACGCCTTTTTGAGGAGTGACAGGTGACCGAAAAGCAGATCACGCAGCAGAAGGCAACCGATAAACACAAAGAGGAGCTCGCCGACAGGTCGAAATGGGCGTTTCAGCTCCCGCAGTCGGCGGGAATTGTGCTCGCGCTGATTTTGCTCGGTGGGCTGTTCACCTTCCTTTCGCCGGTGTTTATGAGCACGACGAACATTGTAAATATCCTGGTGCAGTCGTCAATGACCATTGTGATTGCAACAGGAGCCACGATTGTGATTGCCAGCGCGGGAATTGACCTCTCTGTTGGTTCCGTACTCGCGCTTTCCGGTATTTTCATGGCCATGACGCTCAAGGCCGAGTGGCCTGTAGGTCTCTGTATCCTGGTGGGCTTGCTCGGAAGTCTACTTATCGGGGCGGTGAATGGATGGATGGTAGGGAAAGTTAAAATCACGCCTTTCATCGCCACGCTGGCCATGATGAGTGTGGCAAGAGCCGTAGCCTATATCATCACGGATGCACGCCCGATCTATGGCCTCCCTGCAGCGTTCCGGTATTCCGGTACAGGCAAAATTGGCCCTGTTCCGGTACCCGGATTGATCGCCATTGTGGTGGCGATCATCGGCCATCTCATTCTGGAGCGCACCCGGGCGGGACGAAACACACTCGCCATTGGTGGTAATGAAGAGGCGGCTCGCCTGAGCGGTGTGAATGTTGGGCGAGCACAAATCATCATCTATGCGTTGGCGGGTCTGGCATATGGGATTGGCGCATTGATTATGACGGCGCGCATGAACGCAGCTGAGCCCATGGCAGGTTCCGGGCTTGAGATGGATGCCATTGCGGCAGCCGTGATTGGGGGTACAAGCCTGGCTGGCGGGGTGGCCAGCGTGTTCGGTACGGTTATCGGTTCCTTGATCCTGGCAACGCTTCGCAACGGCCTCACGCTCTTGAGCGTGCAGCCGTATTTCCAGCAGTTGACGATCGGTATTGTGATTGTTGCGGCGGTATTTTTGGATAAAATCCGATCCCGGTAGAGGACTACCGGGTCGTAAGAAGGGAGGTCGCCACGCAGCGAAGATACGGGAGCGACAAGGCCAATAAGCAAGATCAAACAACAACGATGATAAGGAGAGAAGGATGAAACGCAAATTTCAGGTAGTCCTGGGTATTCTGCTGATTATGGCGCTGGTTCTGCCGGCTTGCACCACCGCAGACGCGCCTGCAGCCGATGTTCCCGAGGAAGATGTCGTCGCGGAAGATGTAGGTGACGAAGAAGAGGTTGAAGCTTCAGAACCAACTCTCTGGGAGCAGATGCGTGCAGACGTAATGTCCCAGTTGGGTGATTTCGTTGCGCCAGACGATTCAGATATGCGCGTCGGCGTGCTGATGATTACGATGGCGAATCCGTTCTGGGTGACCTTCTCCGAGGGCGCCGAGGCCATGGGTGAAGAACTGGGGATCACTGTCGATATCCTCTCCGCTCCCACGGAAGGTGACGTGAGCTCCCAGCTCTCCACCTGTGAAACAATGGTAGCCTCAGGCTACGATGCCATTGTAATTTACCCCATCACTGCGAACAACCTTAACCCTTGCATTCTCGCTGCAACGGAAGCCGGTATTCCTGTGATTGAACCCGACACCCGCATTGACGCAGAAGCCGTCGCTGAGGACGGTGGCGAATTTACGCCTGTCTTCACGCTCGACTTCTTCGAGCAGGGTGCTGTTGGCGCCCAGTACATCGTAGACCAACTCGGCGAAGAGGGCGGCGAAGTCGCCGTCATCGAGGGACTCTCGGCTGCACCCCAGTCCCAGCGACGACGGGATGGCGCAATCAGCGTGTTCGAAAGCTCAGAGAACATCACCTTCCTTACAAGTCAGGCTGGTGACTGGGACCGCACCGTGGCGCTGAATGTGGCCACCAACATCATCCAGGCCAACCCCGACATCCGCGGCATTTACTGCGCGAACGACGTCATGGCGTTAGCTGCTGCTGAAGCTGCGATCGCCGCAGGCAAAGGTGACCAGATCGTTATCGTTGGCACGGACTTCATCGAAGATGCAAAGCAGGGCATCCGTGATGGTGTCCTCGGCGGCAGTGTGGCATTCTCCCCGTACGTCTGGGGCGAAATCTCCGTCATGATGGGTGTAATGGCCGTTCAGGACATCCCCATCCCTGACGAAGTCGTGCTTGCGAGCATGGTCGTGAATGCTGATAACGTTGATCTCGTGGATGACTGGAAATAAGCGATGAACCATCTACAGCGTGGGATCCTCGGCTCGCTGGCGGGCGTTGCGACAGGTGATGCCCTTGGCATGCCTGTGCATGAGCTGACCAAAAAAGAAATCTTCGAACGTTGCGGCGGGCCTGTGGATCGGATGCTCGAACCCTTCGACGATGAATTTATCCACCTTGGGTATCAAGCAGGCCAGTTCACAGACGACACGATACTCACGCTGGTGACGGTGAGGGCGATCCTGGATAACCAGGATCGCCTGACCGCCGTTGACATGGCGGATGCGCTGGCCGAGTGGGCTGCAAACAATGAAGATGTCTGGACTCATGGTCTTGTCTTCGGCCCCTCAACAAAACGGGCGTTTCAGGCCTTCATGAAAGGCAATCATGAACTGTTCCTCGACCGTTCCCGAAACTGGTGCTACCTTGGCACATCCGATGGCTGCGTGATGCGTGTTGCGCCAGCCGGCTGGGTGAATCCCGGCGAGTTGGAAGCGGCGGTGGAACTTGCTTGTGAGGTAGTGCTGCCCACGCATCCTACCCACATCGCCCTTTCGGCAGCAGCCGCACAGGCAGCTGCGGTATCGGCTGCGCTTGTGGAAGGTGCAACCGTTTCAAGCGTCGCGGATGCTGCGTTGCGTGGCGCCCGATTGGGCGATACGATCGGCCGGGAGAAGGCGCGTGTGGTTGCACAGCCTGAAACCGAGCCACGGCTTGAGCTGGCGCTTGAGCTGGCCGCAAAAGCCGGCGATCCGCTTGAGGCAGGGTTGCTTATTCAACGCACCATCGGAACGCACTTTCATGCTACAGAAGCCCTCTCGGCAGCGATGGGAGTCTTCGTCGCAGCTGATGGGGATCCGCGCGACTCCATCATCGCTGCAGCAAGCACAGGCGGCGACACCGACACCATCGCTTCCATTGCGGGAGCACTGGCAGGAGCATTGCGCGGCATCGACGCCGTTCCGGTTGAATGGGTTGCCCTGGTGGAAGCGGTGAATGACATCTCGCTCAGTAATCTTGCCGATGAAGTAAACGCTTACGTAGAGGGACATCGCTGACCTGCGCAGGTATGGATTGGAGAGAGAGCTGCCCGGCGGGCAGCTCTTTTTTTCATCTGGCGCTTGGCTTGTGAAGATGAGCTTGAAGCGATGCTCCATAAAACCTGGTTCGTGAGGTGACACGAGATCCGTGCTCGTTTGGGTTAGCGAGGATGAACAGGATGTATCATGACTCGAAGACAATATTCAACGTTGGTCAACCGGTGACCTACTGTGAAAACGATCGAGAGCACAGCGGGCGCATCGCTGGCTTGAGTACGTGCAGATGCGAGTTGACCGGGTATGTCGACTCGGACTGGGAGGGAGGCACCTGGTCCGATCACGGCCTTCCACACGCTGCTGGACAACATGCGGGCATGATCCTGAACGATGAATTCTGCAGGGTTTCCGGCGAAGAGGCGCAAACCAAGGCGGTAAGCATGGTTGGCATGTGCGCATCTTTCCAGTTGCTGGCCAGAGGGGTTATTCGGTGAGCGTGGCGATCCCGACGACACCCGGACCGGTGTGAACGGACAGGCCGGGCGTGAATTCGGCGTGGAAGATGGGATGCTCGGGCGTGAAATCGGGTGCAACCCGTTCGGCGAGCTTCCTGGCGCCCTCAAGATGCGCGCTGTGGATAAAAGCTTGACGTTTGATGCGTGCATCACCAATGGCTTCTGCATGCATGTTGAGCATGGTCTCTGTCGCCTTCTTCAATGTGCGCTGCTTATTGACGACATCGAGCTTGCCGTCCTGTACGCTGAGGATGGGCTTGATGTTGAACGTATCGCCAATGCTGGCCGGAAGCTTGCCGAGTCGACCACTCAACGCCACGAACTTCAAGGACGGCAGCACGGCGTACGTATGAATGCGGCCTTCAAGGCTTTTGATTCTAGCAAGGACCTCATCGACGGAGCCACCGTCGTGAATCACCTCGTTAGCCTCAAGCACGATGAATCCCTGCCCGAGGGATAGGTCGAGCGAATCCACCACGCGAATATCATGATCCATCGCGTCGGCTGCCATTACCGCTGCGTTGTAGGTCGCACTGACCGCGCTCGAAACGCAAACACAGATGACGGTGTCTGCACCAGCATCGATCGCTTTCTGGAATGCTTTCATGAACGCGTCGGGAGATGGCGCAGCAGTTTTGGGGTACTCGCCCGTTTTTTTGATCAACTCGAACATGCCGGCATCATCCAGTGATACACCGGCTTCGTAGGAGGTTCCGTCAAGATGGAGCTTAATCGGTACCTGCTGAATTCCAAGCGGATCGGTGATGGACTTGGGCAGGCTGCAGTCGCTGTCGGTGATCAAGGCGATGGACGACATTGGGGCCTCCTTTGGCCAGGGTAGTGAATCTCCGGCGTTCATCACGTTCGTCCGCGGCGCAGAGATGGGATAACGAAACAAGATTCTAAGATGCGAACCGATCATGTCTCGCATCAAGGTTTTGAGGATAACACAAATCGGGGAAAGTGTCCCGTGGTTGGGTGTGGCTTGGCTCTGCTGAGGGGGTGGGTTGGTCGATTGAAGAACAAAAGCCATCCCGGAAGGGATGGCTTTGTTGTTGGTGGGCGCGGAGGGACTCGAACCCACGACCTCACGGATGTGAACCGTGCGCTCTGACCAGCTGAGCTACGCGCCCGTGGACGTGCGCCTAGTTTACCACGGGAGATTTTGCGTGCAAAGATTGAAAGGCCTTCGTGGTTACCCGGCTCGTTGTCGCGCTCTGAGGCGGGTGCTATAATGCGCCTGTTGAGGTGATGAGCGGTCAATGATTGAGTTGGATATTCCTGGACGGGGCATCTTGCACCTTCAGCATCTCGTGCTGGATGTTAACGGTACGCTTGCGTTCGATGGTGAACTCATCCCCGGCGTGGCGGATGCCCTTGCAAGGCTCCAGACAGACCTGCAGGTCCACTTGCTCACGGCAAACACCCACGGCAGGCAGGATGGCATTGACAGGGTGTTGCAAGTGCAGGCCTCCATCATTCCGCGTGGAGGTGAGGCTGTTGCCAAAGAAAGCTTTGTGAATAGGCTCGGTGCGCAGGCTGTGGTCGCGATTGGCCAGGGTGCCAACGATGCAAGCATGCTGGCGAAGGCTGCGATCGGGATCTGTGTGTTGTCTCGAGAGGGGACGGCTGTCCGCGCGATCCAGAAGGCAGATGTGCTGATGCCCGACATTCACGCCGCGCTTGATGCACTGGAGAATCCACGACGATTGGTGGCGACACTACGAGCATGAATCCTGAAACGTTTGATCCTCCTGATGACTACCCCGAGTTGACCCGCGCCCGGAGGCGTCGCGCACGACGCATGCTTACACAGCTGCGCGCCGATGAACGCGAAGCTTACCTCGAGGACCTTGCCCACATCGTTTCTCCCTCCGTCGAACTGTACCTGCTTGCCATGGTCGCGGGCGTGCTGATTGGGCTTGGTTTTCGCCTGGATCAGCTTGTGTTGCTGGTGGCGGGCGCATTGCTCGCTCCCCGTTTGAGCACACTCACCGGATTGTCCCTCGCGGCTGTTTCGGGATCGACGCGATTCTTCGGTCGCACGGTTTTCGCAACCTTGATCGCCTTTACGCTCACAGCGGTATCGGCAGGGCTTGCCGGAGGGCTCAGGTTGGAAGCTGGAAGCAGCCTGCTGCTGACGGCTGGCTATGTGAGCCTGACGTTGCTCGACTTTCTTATGCTGCTGGGCGGCAGCGTGTTCATGGCCCTATACCTGGTGAATGAGAACCGGGTTGCACCGCTTGCGGGCGCCGCCATGGCCTATGAGATCCTGCTTCCACTTGGAGCAGCCGCGATTGGTGTGGTCATAGGAGACGGCGATCTTATTTCAGGGGGACTGCTCACCTTTGGTGTTCACACGACTTGGTCCATCGTCGCAGGGATGGTTACATTGGCGATCCTTGGCATACGACCCTTGACCGGTGGGAGCTATTCCATCGCGGCAGCGGTGGGATTGATGGGTTTAATGGGTGTTTTGAGCGCGGTAGGACTTGGGGCGTCGGTCATGGCAGCGCTTCCTACGCCGACACCAACGCCACCTCCGACAGCAACAGCAACCCCGACCGGTACCATCACGCCAACGCCGACCATTACGCCGACTGGCACGATTACCCCAACGCCTACATCGACGGCGACCCCCACGTCCAGCCCCACACCCATCCCGCCACCAGGCGTCGTCTTCGGGACGGGCGGCATCGGCGCCATTGTGCGTGATGCGCCCGATCCGAGCGGTGCGCCGGTGGGATACCTCGGCGAGGGGGCAGCCCTTGAACTCCTCAATGGACCCAATCAATTCGGCGACGCAACCTGGTGGTATGTGCGCTTCCTGGACGATGCCGGGGATGTGGTGGAAGGTTGGCTGCGTTCTGATCTGGTCGCCACACCGACCTCCACGCCCACCATTACCCCCACACCCACGCTCACTCCGTCGGTGACAGATACAGCCACGCCATCGGCGACGATCGAAGCCAGTTCCTGATCACAGCCGGCTGTCGGGTACAATTTCTGCATGTTCACCTCCATCAAGAATGGAACGACACCGCTGTGGATGCGGATTCTGGTATTGCTTGCCGGTGTGCTGCTGGGCCTGGGGTTGTCGTGGCTGTGGTCACGCAGTCGCCAGACCGCCAACAAGCCATCAACTCCAAACCCCCAGAATCCCGCTCCGGCTTCGGTGCTTTACCTCTCGCCGACGGGGGGCGAGGCTCAGCTATGGGTGATGGAGCTGGAAACGCGCCAGGCGCGCCAGTTGACCGACTTCGCTGGAGAGGTAACCGGTTTTTCACCGGCACCGGACGGCTCTGCCGTGACTGTGACCCTCCGTTCTCCCGCTGGCAACTCCTCACTGCAGATGGTCGACCTCCGGTCAGGAGGCACCTCAACCCTCGTGGATTGTGGAAGCGCGCGTTGTGAATCACCCGCATGGTCAATCACCGAATCAGTGGCCTTCATCCGCAGCCAGTCGGAGAACCCGGCGGAAGATGGCTTGTGGGTGATCGATGCCTTTGCCCCTGATCGCGATCCTGTTCTGCTCCGCCAGGGCAACCTTAGCAGTCCAACATGGTCGCCGGAAGGCAGCTTGCTTGCTGTGCTTGATCATGACGCCTCCTTGATTCGCCTCATCGATCCCGCGACGGAGGATGAGAACGTACTTCCTACGTCCATGGGCGTGATGGGAGCTTGGTCACCGGAAACGGGTGGCTTTGTGTTCGTCGACCTGGAATTAAGCTTTGAGCCCATTGGTCGGTTATTCCGTGTGGACTTCATTAGCGGGAATATCATCGCACTTGAGCCTGAGGGGTATGACGAAGCGGACTTCAGCGGTTTGGCATGGTCTCCTCGCGGAGACCGGATCGCGGCCAGTGTACGGCGCTCGGGAGAGGGGCAGGGGAGGCAACTGGTGCTCTTCGACCCGGATGGGGAGAATCTGGAAGTGCTGGCCGGTGATTTGGATGCCGTGTATGGCGGTGCTCGCTGGAATGATGAGGGGGTTATGCTCACGTTCCAACGCTTCGACCTGAATGCTGCTGACGAGGGCCCATCCATTATGCTGTGGCGAGAAGGCGCAGGGGTTGAGTTGCTCGTAGAACACGGGTTCCTACCAGCCTTTTTGTATTGACGGACTCACTTCTGTGCTGCTGAACTGGCACCTGCCGTGCGCGAGAAATCCTTTGAGCGATTGCATAAGCCGATAAAGCGGATATGATTCATTCGATGCCGGATCGAATGGAACGTTCGACGCGATCGATTGAAATCTTGCAGTTGGGCATGCGTGGCCTGTGGTTCACCGCGCTTCCCCTGGCTGCTGAGCTGCAGGGGGTCCTCTCCATCAGGCTGGCCGTGGTGATCACTGCATGGGCATCCCTCTCCATCGCGATGGGTGTCGCCAATGCAGGCGGTAAGCGCACCGACTGGCGTGTATGGGCGCTTACGCTGGCTGACGTTCTCTTTGCCATCCTTGCCGTTATCTTGTCGGGTATGTTGACCAGCCCACTTTGGTGGTGCACCCTGATCGGGTCAGTGCATCTGATGCTGGAGGGACGCAATCGTCAAGCGAGGCTGTGGATTGGCATCCAGGCTGCCATTCTGGGAGTGGTCAGTATTTCTATCCAACCCATTGGATTTCGTGCTCTGATTCCTTTTGGACTGCACCTGGCAGTGCTGTTTATCAGTGCGGGTGGACTTGAAGTGGTTTGCCGCCGGATCCGACGGGAAGCGGAACAGATGATGCTAGAGCAGCAGCGCCTGAGCCGTGAACGTCAGGTGCTGCGAATGATAAGTTTTCAGGGTGCTGATCTCGACGACCTGTTGGACGAAGGCCGGTTGGGTGATCTCGTGCTGGACCTGTGTATGCAGGCTTTGAGTTTTCCTGACAAAGAATCGGGCTTGCTGATTAGCGCCCTTTTTTCACCGGGCGAGGCAGGCTACTCCATTATGGCAGCACGTCGCTTGACCGTTGCCGACCGGCGCAAATCGCTTTCCGCGGAGGACGGTCTCATTTACACAACCCATCAGACGCTTGAGCCTGCGTATTGTAACAATCTCCAAGATGACCCAGCATTGAGCAGTCTGGATGGACTCGCCGGCTGCAATAGCGCACTCGCACTACCGATCCATCTGGATGAGATGGTGTATGGATCACTCCTCTTTGTTCATCCGCGACCAGATTATTTTAACGAAGCACGAAAACAACTGCTGCAATTCGTTGCACAACAGGCTGCCATCGTGATGAAGAACGCTTATCTCTACCGGGAGATGAAGCAGGAGAAGGACAGGCTGGTTGAGGTGCAGGAAGAAACACGCCGCAAGCTCGCGCGCGACTTGCATGATGGACCAACGCAAACCATGGCTGCCATCGCCATGCGAGTCAATTTTGCAAAACGCATGATTGATACCTCGCAGGACAAGTTGAAACAGGAGTTGGGCCGGATCGAGGAGATGGCAAGAGCAACGACCAAGGAAATCCGCCACATGTTGTTCACGCTAAGGCCGCTGATTCTTGAATCTCAGGGTCTGGGCGCTGCGCTTATTCAGCTTGCTGACAAGATTGAAGTGACCCATGGCCAGGCCGTTCAGGTCCACACCGACGAAGATGCGGGGCTCGGTCTTCCGGCAGAGACGCAGGTGGGCATGTTCTATATCGCTGAGGAAGCGATCACGAATGCCTGTAAACATGCCGCCTCCGAACAGATAAAGGTTCGCTTGCTTCAACAGAGTCATGGCGTGGTGCTTATTGTGGAGGATGACGGTGTCGGGTTCAGCGTAGGGGCTGTCGATGAACGATACGAACAGCGGGGAAGTCTCGGTTTTGTTAACATGCGCGAGCGAGCCGAAGTGATCGGAGGGACGCTGCAGGTTGAGTCTGACCTAGGCCGGGGCACGCGTGTCACACTGCTGGTTCCTTTTTCTGAGCGGGATGAGAACGAACCAGAACATGTCCTGTGAGCGATGTTAACGCCCATCTAACGGCATGTTAATGGCCAGGCCACCCCTCACCTACTAGAATATTTGGATAACGATAAGCACTGTATGCCAGGGCGACCACAATAGCAGCATGCGTTCGCCGGATGAGGACGGGGTTAATGAAACAGGAAAAAGTCATCATTATTGGTTCCGGGCCAGCCGGTCTGACAGCCGCGCTCTATACAGGCCGAGCAGAGCTTTCACCACTGGTGGTGACCGGGATGCAGATTGGGGGGCAAATTTCTATCACCAATGAGGTTGAGAACTACCCGGGTTTCCCGGATGGGACAACAGGACCCGAGCTGGTGGAGAAAATGCAGAAACAGGCGGAGCGCTTTGGCGCTCGGATGGTGATGGATGAAGTCACCGAGGTTGACCTCATGAAGGGCTCCCCCTTTCATGTAAAAACCTACGGCGAAGAGTATGAAGCCGAGGCTATTATCATCACCGTGGGCGCATCGCCGAGGCGTCTAGGGGTCCCCGGCGAGGAGTCATTGATCGGGAAAGGTGTCTCCTACTGCGCAACATGCGATGGTTTCTTCTTCCGGAATAAGGATGTGGTTGTTGTCGGTGGTGGTGACAGCGCTTTGGAGGAGGGCCTCTTCCTGACCCGCTTCGCGAGGCGGGTTCGCATCATTCATCGTCGTGATGAGCTGCGTGCGGGCGAAGCGTTGAAGAAACGTGCGTTTGCCAATGAGAAAATCAGCTTCATCTGGGATTCGGTGGTCGAGGAAGTTCTCGGAGAAGACAAGGTCACGGGTGTCCGCGTGAAGAATGTGAAGACGGATGAGGTGACGGACCTGGACACCGATGGTGTGTTTATCTTTATCGGGCACATTCCTCAGTCCTCGCTCTTTGAGGGTCAACTGGAACTGGATGATCGCGGCTATCTTCTCACTGACAACAGAATGATGACCAATATCCCCGGTGTGTTTGCGGCGGGAGAGATTCAAGATCCGGTGTATAGGCAAATTGGAACATCGGTCGGACAAGGGACTGCGGCGGCCATGATGGCCGAGCGCTGGTTGGAAGAACAGGAATAGTACAAAGACGCGAAAGGCAGAACAACGGCCGCCCTCTGGGCGGCCGTTTTGATTTCGAGTTGCTGTCAGGACCCGAACTCGAAGACGCGCATCAGAGTCGGCAACATGGCCTTTGTGGCGAGGGCGCGATGACTGAGGGTGTTTTTCTGAGCCCGGGCCAGTTCTGCCATGGTGGCGCCGACATCTTCAAGGTAGAAGATGGGGTCATAGCCGAAGCCGTGCTCCCCGCGTTCATCGGGGATGATCACGCCTTCGCAAGTTCCCTCAGATGCCCAGAGCGCGCCGTCAGGGCTAGCGAGTGCGGCAGCGCAGCGAAATCGCGCTGTCCAGGGCTGTGAGTGGTCCCGGAGTTCTTGCAGGAGCAGCTGTCGGCGTTCGAGATCGCTGCGTCCAGGACCCGCGATGCGTGCAGAGTGCAGACCGGGTGCCCCTTCCAGGGCATCAACCTCCAGGCCGCTGTCATCAGCGAGGGCGAAGGTGCCGGCAGCTGCTGCAAAGGCGTGAGCTTTGAGGGCCGCGTTTTCGGCGTAGGTGCTGCCCGTCTCCATGACATATGGAGCGTTTTCGAGGTCGGCCGCGCTGAGGAGTTTAAGGGGGAGATGGTCGAGCAGGTCTTGGAATTCAGACAGCTTTCCGAGGTTTCCGGTGGCGATCATGAGTGTAGGAATCATATGACTACTCGAATGGTACTTAAGCGGAATCTGTGGGCCTAATACTTTGATAATGCCCACATCTTGGGATAAGGATGGATAGAAATGCAAGTTATGTTACGTAATAATCGTTTTTCTTGATTCGGTATGCTAATTATGTTATAATTCCCACGCTTTTTAGAACAAAGTGTTGCTAGGTGGTGGAAACTGAATACTCGTACCTTGTTGCGTCTGAATGTTGGGTTCATCCTGCATGAACAAGTCGGCTTCAGCCGCAACTTTGACTTTGATTATCCGTCCGTGCAGATCGATGATCAACTCGAACTGTCCCATCTGCATGGGTTGGTTCGCCTCACACGCACGACTCAGGGGGTGTATGCACGAGGTCAATTACAAGCATATCACGAACTGGAGTGTGTTCGCTGCCTTTCCCCGTACACCGAAACCCTTGTGGCCGAGATCAACGACCTCTACTCGCTTCCCGGCGAGGAAGGCGATGATCCGCTCCTGCGCATCTCGGAGACCGGCATCCTCAACTTGGAACCACTGCTGCGGGAAAAGTTCCTCATCAGTGTTCCCATCCAGCCGCTCTGCCGGGAGGATTGTAAAGGGCTTTGTTCGATATGTGGGGCGAACCGGAACGAGGTTGAATGTAACCATACGGTAGACGACATCGACCCACGCATGGCTGTACTGCAGACGCTGCTTGAAGACTGATGTCGTTTCCCAACTCAAGCTGAGCTGTCCCGGGTTCGCCGTGATGGCAGGAGTGCGTGCATGAGCGTTTCGAACGACAGGTGGGAGAAAAAAGAAGCGTTTGCCGTCCTTCTTGAGAAGGGTGATTATCAAGGCTTTATTACCCTGGAAGACCTCCTCACTGTCTTTCCTGAAGTGGAAGATTGCGAGGAACGACAGGAGCGACTCCAGGCGTTCTTTCGGAACGCCGGCATTGAAGTGTACGAAGACCTTTCGCAGGTCCCCCCCCATCTGCAGAAAGACCAGGATTCTGAAGAAGACAAGCCCTTTGACCTCAGCGCGATTTCCAGCGATGACACCGTGGGCCTCTATCTCAAGGAGATGGCGCGTGTCCCCTTGCTCAGCACCGAGGAAGAGGTCGACCTCGCTAAGCGAATCGAGCGCGGCAATGAGGCTGAAGTAGACCTTCTCCGTCAGGATGGCAATTGTCCGGCCGACCGCAAAGCAGACCTGAATGCCCTGGTGGAAGATGCTCGCGCGGCTCGTGACCATCTCATCAAGGCCAACACGCGACTCGTGGTGAGTATCGCTAAGAAGTACATTGGTCGCGGTGTGCCATTCCTGGACCTCATTCAAGAGGGCAACCTGGGCTTGATGAAGGCCGTTGAAAAATTTGACTACCACCGCGGCTACCGATTCAGCACCTATGCCACATGGTGGATCCGCCAGACGATCACGCGCGCGATTGCCGACCAGGGTCGAACCATCCGCGTGCCGGTGCACATGTCCGATCGTATCCGCCGGCTCTACAAAATTGCACATCAACTCGAGCAGGATAAGGGGCGCAAAGCCACCCCGGATGAAATCGCGGATGTCATGGATGTGGATTCCCGCAAGGTGCAATGGATGATGCGGGTATCCTGGCGGCCCCTTTCCCTCGAAACGCCAGTGGGCGAGGATGAGGATACCGAGCTAGGTTCGTTCGTCGAGGATGACAATACGCCCACGCCGACACAGAGCGCATACCAGAACATGCTTCGCGAGAAAATCGAAGATGTGCTGGGCACGTTAAGCCCGCGTGAGGCACGTATCCTGCGGCTTCGCTTCGGCTTGCAGAATGGCCGCCCGTACACATTGGAAGAGGTCGGCCAGAAGTTCGGGCTTACCCGCGAACGCATCCGCCAGATTGAAGGCAAGGCGCTCCGACGGCTGAGACATCCACGCCGCTCGCGCCAGCTTCGCGATTATCTTAGCTGATCGAGCAGGTATTATGTGAAAGCCAGAGCATGGACGCCAGAAGGCGTCCATGGTTTTTTTCTGCACGTTATCTATTCCGCGGAATCGCGAGGAGGGAGCGACTCAGCAAGCTGCAGAAGCCTTGAGAGTGCTTCGTGAGCAGATGCTTCCTTGTTCGTGCGGCGATCGCCTTTCCAAAGGCAGCGGAAAGCCTTTGAGCCGTGCGTACTGCTGACACCGATCCACGCCAACCCGATGGGTTTCTCCGGGGTCCCGCCATCCGGCCCGGCAATACCAGTGATGGAGACGGCGAGGTCGGTTCCAAACACGCGCCGCGCGCCGTCTGCCATTTCTTCGGCTGTTTCGCGACTCACAGCGCCATGCTGGGCGAGGGTGTTAGCATCCACGCCAAGCAACTTCTCTTTGGCCGTATTGGAATACGCAACGATGCCACCCCGGAAGTAGTGGGATGACCCCGGCACATCCGTGATGCAATCACTGACCAGCCCGCCGGTGCATGATTCAGCGGTCGCGACGGTAAGGCGCCGCGTGAGAAGGGCGAGAGCCAGTTGTTGGGCGAGGCTTGTCTTCATGCTCGTTCCTCTGCAGGCGGGTTTTCACGTTTGGTGTGATGATACCATCCTGGCGAAGTATTGTGCATCGGCGATGCGCGATTGGTTGACACGCTTCGCGCAGTTGAGTATGCTTCGTGATGTGAACTCCTTCATGCAGATGATACCCCCAGCCCCCATCTGGACCGTTTCCAAGATCACACGCTATATCCGTCAGAGCCTTGAGATGGATCATCGTCTTCAGGATATCTGGGTGGAGGGCGAGGTATCCAACCTCGGACAGCCAGCATCTGGCCATCTGTATTTCACCCTGAAGGACGTAGATGCAGCATTGCGCTGTGTGATGTGGCGGTCGCAGGTATCGCGTGTGGAGGTTCTACCAAGGGACGGGGACCGGATCGAGGTGCATGGTCATATCAGCGTGTATGATGCGGGAGGCGCCTATCAATTTTATGCCGATCAGTTGCGTCCAGCCGGGGAGGGAGAGGCACTTAAGGAGTTTCTGCGCGTAAAAACCCTGCTGGAAGCAGAGGGTTTGTTTGACCCAGCGCGGAAGCGAGATCTCCCGGATTTCCCGCTCCGAATTGGCGTGGTCGCCTCACTCACCAGTGCCGGTTTACGTGATGTGCTTCATGTATTGGAACGCCGCTTCCCGCTTGCCACGGTTGTCGTTGCCGGCACGGCGGTGCAGGGCGAGCGCGCACCGGATCAGATCGTTACAGCGATTGAGTCCATTTGCGCTGCCGGGGATGTGGATGTGCTGTTGATCGTTCGCGGCGGTGGTTCAGCGGAGGATCTGCGCGCCTTCAGCATGGAGGCTGTTGTCCGAGCCGTGGCAGAAGCAGCGGTGCCCACGGTGACGGGGATCGGGCATGAAACGGACATCATCCTCGCCGATTATGCGGCCGATGTGCGCGCCCCCACACCTTCGGCAGCAGCGGAGGTGGCTGCTCCCGATCAGCGAGAGCTCCATCAGCGCATCATCGAAAACCGCTTGATGATCCAGGCCTGGTTTGAGAACCTGCTACGCACACGGCGTTACCTGCTCGACCGCTGCCAGGCTAGACTCCTCGCAGCGTCACCCGCAGCGCGGATTGCGAATGCCCGTCAGGGTGTGGACGCTCGCATGCGGCAAATGTCCATGGCCATGACCCATCGTGTGACCATTCGCCGTGGCGAAAGCGCCACACTCCTGCGAACGCTGGAAGCGATTGGCCCGAACGCTGTGCTTTCGCGTGGGTATGCCATTGTCCAAGATCGGATAGAGGGTACACTCGTTCACTCGATTCGGGACGTTCAGCCGGGCAGCAGACTTCACATTCGCGTCAGTGATGGCGTTTTTCAAGCAGATGTGGTTGAAACGAGGGAAGGATCATCTGAAGAGGGTTAGGTGCCGCGAGCGGCCTTGAGCGATGAAGATGGGTACAATGGGATAGAGGAGCGGGCATGGTCAAGAGAAAAAAGATTTCCAGCATGAACTACGAGGAAGCCTTCCAGGAGATGGAGGAGATTGTAGGTCAGCTAGAAGATGGCGAGCTGCCCCTCAACGAATCGCTGGACCTATACGAACGCGGACAGGAACTGGGCATGCATTGCACCTCCTTGCTGGAGAAAGCCGAGCTGAAGCTCAGGCAGCTTGTCCCCGATGCTGATGGGTCGCTGGTGGACGTCGAGTTCCAGCCTGAAGAGGAGTAGGTTTTGTTTAAGGCCATCCTCTATAACCGTGTGTTCATTGGCGCGATCATCATTTGGATTCTGGTCCAGGTGGTGAAGGTTCCCGTTGAATACTTCAGGACCGGCAAACTCAACTGGGCCATCCTTTACCGTGCTGGTGGCATGCCATCATCTCATTCCGCACTTGTTGCCGCTGTAACGCATGGAGTCGGCTTAACCATGGGATACGATTCAGCGATAACGGCTTTCGCAATTGCTGTCGCCATGATTGTCATTTATGACGCGACAGGCATCCGTCGTCAAGCGGGAATCCACGCCGAAGTTATCAATACCATTATTCAAGATTTGTTGGAAGGTCATTTCCCGAAGACAGAGAAACTCGCTGAAGTGCTGGGCCATTCTCCACTCGAAGCTTTTGTCGGCCTGGTGATAGGCGTCCTATTTATGCAGCTCTGGCTCACAGGCTAAGCCAGATCGCGGCGTCCCGGACGCAGTTTTTGCAGGATCAATACAGGGAGCTGCCGGGCTTCCGGTGCACGCAGGACGTATGAGCTACCCCAGTACATCCCCACACCGAGCACGATTCCACCAATCGCAGACCAGGCAATCGGTACGTTCGTCCACGAAAGCCACAGAAGAAGGGCTGTGCTCATCGCGGCTGCACTTATACCGCTTGCAAGCAAACCGGTGCGTGCGGATGCGAGATCCAGCCCATTCAAGCGTTTCCTCATGATGATCAGCAAGGCAGCGCTTTCAACGGCGGTGGCGAGAGTGTTGGCCAGCGCGAGTCCTCCATGCGGCATAATGCCCCATTGCGTGAAAAGGGACGCCAGCAGGATACTGAGGCCGGCATTGAGGCTCATCGCGATGATCCCCACAAGAACTGGTGTGCGGGTGTCGTTCATGGCGTAGAAGGCGCGCGTAATGATTTCCAGAATCGAATGAAAGAGCAAGCCGGCCGCATACCAGAGGAGCGCCCAGGTCACCATGGCGGTCGAGTCGAGATTAAACTGCCCACCTTGGTAGAGCAGCTGAACAATGGGTTCCCGTAACAGCATTAGGCCAAGGCTGGCAGGGAGGGCGAGGTAGACAAGGCCCCGTAAGGTTGCTATCAGGGAGGAGCGCAGATCGTCCAATTGACCAGATGCAACCTGTGCTGAAAACGTGGGCAGCGCGGCGATGGCGATGGCCTGTGCGATGACCACTTCCGGCATCAACATCAGCTGGAACGCGAAGGTAATCGAGGAGAGGCTTCCTTCAGGCAACCCGGAAGCGATGATGGTGTTGATGAGGAAGTTCAACTGGACCACGGCCACACCCAGCAACCGCGGGGCCATTAGCCGTCCGACTTCACGCACGGCAGGGTTGGAGAGTCCGACATCCAGGGTTAAGCGGGGTTTGAGCACACGCAGGGTCGGAAGCTGGATGACGAGGTGCAGAAGCGAGCCGAAGACGCTTCCCCAGGCGAGACCGAACACACCGAAGCGTGGCACCAGGACGAAGATACTGAGAATCATGCCCAGGCGGTAAGCGGCAGGTGCGAGGGCGGGCGCAGCAAAACGCTGGCTGGCATTGAGTACACCCATGAGCAAACCGCTGACGCTGAAGATGACGGGCGAGAGTAGCATGATGCGCAGCAACGCGACTGTGCGCTCAATTTGTGCGGGATCCTCGAAGCCGGGTGTCAGCACGCGTGTGACCAGCCACGGCGCAGTGGCCCATGCGACCAGTGAGATGCTGGATACCCCCGTGATGACAAGCCAGAGGATTGAGGAGGACAGTTTCCAGGCGCCCTGCATATCCTTGCGTGTAAGGAAGGCTGTAAAGGTGGGGATGAATGCGGATGCGAGTGCACCACCCGCCATCAAATTGAACAGAATCTCCGGGATGCGATTGGCAGCATAAAATGCATCAATCGACGCGCTGGTCCCGAACGCGCGGGTGATGAGAATCTGGCTGAGGAGCCCGGTGAGGCTGGAAAGCGCCATGCCAATCATGACGACGCCTGCTGCTCGGGCGATCTGCCGGTTGGCGGTAGAGCGTGCTTGGCTCACAGATCGCGATTATACAGGATAGTTTGGTTCACCGGGGAGATTGATCACAATGGTGAGACCCACGCCAAATCCTGCCGGTCAGATGGTTGTACAATGAGGATATGTTTGCTGGTTGAAGCTGCTGGACGTCACGAACTGAAGGATTGCCAATGACTGAAGAACGCCGATTGTTCAATGGTGAACTGCGCCTGGGTCGAGATTTATCGAGCAGCGCTCAGGTGAGGGCGCGTAGCCTGACCATCATCGCCGGTCTTGTTTTCGTCCTTGCAGATGGTGCGTACGAGCTTTCTGGCGGGAGCATCGCATTGGCCGCGCTGCTCGCACTGTCCATGCTTGCGCTCACCCTGCCCAACATCCTGGAGTTGTTGGGAGGGAGTGGGGAGAGAAGCAGCAGCTTTCTGTTGATTACCGATACGCTCGGAAAGTTGGTGGGTTCCCTGGCAGGATGGTCCTTGTTGGCGGGCTACATTGTGGTTTCCAGCTTACTATTACGAAATCTGTCCACCACCATGCAGCCGTATGTCGATGGATTGGGTATCCCGGCGGTGTATGTATCCACTGCCGTTATCCTGCTCATCGTTATCAATGAAGTTTTCCAGGTTCTGCCCCGACAGAAGTGGGTACGCCCGCTCTTTGTAGTCTGTGGTGCTGGGATTCTCTTTGCCATCCTCAGCGTGCTCCCTGCCGTTGACGTTGACTTTGCGCGGAGCTACCAGGCCGAGTCGCCAAATTTTCTGCGCGCCGTTGCGATGGTGATGATCGGATTTTCGGCAGTCGAGGAAATCCTCTCACTCCGCCATCGTGTTCGCGAGCCCGAGAAGCATTTGCAGCCGGTGTTGATTCAAACGAGCATTAGTGTGGTTCTATTATTCATGTTGGTGCCTCTCCTCCTGGGTGCGACGGCGAGCGGGATGCTGCCGGCTTCAGATGGCGGTGTGACGGAAGTCGTTGTTCGAGAAGGTGCGTTCCCGGCGTGGCTGACGCGCGGACTGGCCAGCTTCCTGCTCCTTTCCGCGGCGACGCTGACCACCACTGCCGCCGTCCGTCAGTTGCAGCGGTTGATCATGGCGGGCGCCCTTCCTGCTGGGATAAGTCGCAGCATGCGTCCCTTCCGCATGCCTCCCCTGGTCTACATCGTCATAGGTGTGCTTGTGTTCACGGCGTTGTTACTCCTGCCTCCTTCTGTGGCGATCAATGTTGCAGCGGGTTTTTTCCTGCTTCCTGTTTTCTTCTTGAATCTGGCTGCGATACAGAGTCGGCAAACAGAGCCTGAGCGTCGAAGGTCATTTCAAACGCCGTTCTACCCGGTTCTTCCCGTTGGGGGGATGGCGTTAGCTCTCTCACTCTTCCTTGCGCTTGCGCCGGTGGGCATTGCTGTCGTGCTGGGTTGGTTGCTGCTGGGGTTTTTGTACTACGTCATTTATGCCCGGCATGAGATGGTGGAGGCACAGGAAGGGCTTCTCGTCTTTCGGCGTGAGCCATACCGCCCCAAACCAGAAGGCGTATACCGAATCCTTGTGCCGATAAGCGCTGGCGTTGAACGTCATCTCCTGCTCGAAATGGCTTCATCCCTTGCTGAAGGGCTGCAAGGCGAGGTGATTCCCCTTCAGGTCATCCCCATGGCGGACCCGCTTGCTGTGGAAGAAGGGCAGCGCATTGCCTATGAACGCAACACGCTCTTTCAGTGGTCCACGCGCGATCTTGAAAAAAGCGGTGTGATCACCTCCCCCATCACAAGATTGGCTCGTAACATCCCGGATGGCATCCTGGATACAGCGATGGAGGAGGATTGCGACCTCATCCTGTTAAGCTGGTCGATCAAGGGAACGGATGCCGGTGCCCGATTGGGAAGAATACTTGATACGGTGGTTCGCGGAGCGACCTGCGATCTGGCCGTTGTCGCCTTTCAACCAGAGCAGCTACAGCGGCGCACAGAAGCTATCGAAGCGATGCAGAAAGATGGTGTTGAATCCGAGAACGAAACGAAATTCTCCTTGAAACGCATCCTGGTTCCCACGGCAGGAGGTCCGCATGCGCCGCTGGCCACACGCCTGGCCCTCATCCTGGCCCGCGAATATGATGCCCGGGTTCACTCGGTTTATGTGACAAGTGCCAATCCGAATGAAGAGGAAGTAGAGGCAGGCCAGGAGCGTATTCTCTCAACGCTGGATTGCATGCGAGCGGAGGCGGAACATCTCGGGTTGCAAGGGGATCGTGAATCCGGCTTGGAGCGCTTTCTTACGGAAAGCCAGATTGTGAGAGCCAGAAGCATTGTGGAAGGCATCGTCAGTGCATCGGAGACAAGTGATCTGGTGCTCATCGGCGCGTCGGAAGAAAGTCTGCTTGATCAGGTCATGTTTGGGACGCTGCCAGAGCAGGTCGCGCGTCGCTCAAGCGCGCCCGTGGCCATGGTGAAACGGTATCAGGGCTTGCGCCGGTTCTGGCTGCAGCGCTTGTGGGACACGTTTTATGAGGCCATTCCCACGCTTACCGGCGCAGAACAGGTCTCGATTTATAAGCAAATCCACCGGCAGGCACGCCCGGATGTCGATTTTTTCATCATGATGGGACTGTCTGCGTTGATTGCCACATTCGGCCTATTGCAAAGCAGCAGCGCTGTGATTATTGGCGCCATGCTTGTTGCACCCCTCTTCACACCACTCATCGCGTTGAGCATGGGGATTGTTCTTGGCAACATCCGTTTGCTGAGAACGGCGATTGAATCGGCGGTAAAAGGCGTTGCTGTTGCTGTCGGTGTCGCAACACTCATCACAGCGCTCTCGCCGTTGAAGATGGCAACGACAGAGATCCTTGCTCGAACGCAACCCAACCTTTTTGACCTCGCTGTCGCCTTAGCCTCAGGAGCTGCAGGAGCCTATGCGGTCGCGCGCAAAGACGTGGCCACTTCCCTTCCGGGCGTGGCGATCGCAGCTGCACTCGTTCCTCCACTCAGTGTGATTGGGGTAGGGCTTGCGATGGGCGACATGGACATTGCTGGTGGCGGAACGCTCCTTTTTGCCACCAATATGATTGCGATCACCTTTTCTGGAGCGATCACTTTCCTTCAACTGGGGTTCCGACCCACTTCCCGGCGCGAAGGCGAAGCTCGTCTGCGGAATGCTCTCCGGACATCGATTTTCCTCCTCCTCATCATCTCCATCCCCCTTGCCAGTGTATTCATCAGCGCTGTGCGAGAGTCGGGAATACGACAGGTCCTTGACGAGGCGCTTGTGACCTATTTTGATGCAGATGAGACGTTGGACATGGTGGATTTTTCCTTCACCCTCGTGGATGGCGAAGTGGATATCGCTATCACGTGTTACACACAGGAGGATGTGGGTGTAGCCGTCGCTACTGACTTAGAGCAGTTGCTTTCGGAGCGACTTGAGGAAGAGATTCAGTTGACTGTTACTGCCATACCGGTCTATCAGATAGACCTACCCTAAGGCAGAGAGGGCAGCGAAGGTGAATCGAGAGAGCCAGGGACGCCGACCCTGGCTCTCGTTTTAAGGAGGAGAAGAAGAGATTCCGCCCTTCTGTAGGTACTATACTTGAAGGCGTGATTGGCAACAGGACTGCAACCTGACGGAAAACCTACGGAAACCCTACGCTTGATCGGTGAAACAGACGCTGCCCGGGTTAAAGTTCAAACGCTCGAGGGAATGCTATAATCCGCACTCTGGGATGACGTATGTGGATTGAATGGATTGCTGCGTTGCTGCCGATCATCATCCTGCTCCTGATGATGGTACGTTTTCACTGGGGCGCTTCACGTGCGGGACCGCTGGGATGGTTCGCGTCCGTGGCCGTTGGCTACCTGCATTTCGGGATAAACCTTGAGATTCTGGCATGGTCGCAGGCGAAAGCCTTTTTCCTGTCGCTGGATGTCCTCTTGATTGTGTGGGGGGCGTTCCTTCTCTATCGAGTGGCTGATGAAGCTGGGTCAATCGATGCCCTTCGGGCCTGGATGCCTTCCCTGACACAGGATAAGGGCATCCAGGGTTTGCTGATTGCATGGCCGTTTGCGTCCTTTCTCCAGGGTGTTGGCGGCTTTGGCGTGCCGGTGGCCGTGACCGCACCCTTGCTCGTCGGTCTCGGATTCTCTCCAATCATGGCGGTAACAGCTCCTTCCATCGGGCATGCCTGGGCCGTGACCTTTGGTTCCCTGGCTTCTTCTTTTCAAGCGCTGATCGCGGCTTCGGGAATCCCCGGCGAGTCGTTAGCGGCGCTGAGCGCATTGTTGCTCGGCTTGGCAGGTTTTGGCTGTGGTATCGCCGTTGCCGCGGTGATGGAGGGCTGGTCGGGTGTGCGTAGACTCCTGATCCCCATCCTTCTGATAGGAACAGTGATGGGAGGGGTACAGATTGCGGTGGTCACGAGCGGGGCTTGGGCACTGGGCGCAATGATGGCAGGGCTTGCAGGTATGGCGATAAGTGTCATCCTCGCACGTATGAAGCGCGATCGTTCATTGCAAGGTGACACCTCATACCATGCGCTGGCGGCCTGGGCGTTTTCCCCGTATGCACTCTTAATTGTCTTAACACTCGCGGTTCAGGGCATACCTTCTATCAAGCAAGCGCTGAGCGTGGTCATCCTACAGGGGGGCACCCCGCGAATGGAAACGGCATTGGGATTCATTTCGCCTGCCAGTGCGGGCAAGGAAATTGCTGTATTGCGGCATGCCGGTGCCATTCTTCTCTATACATCGCTCATCAGCTATGGCGTCTTCCGGTTGAGTGGCAATATCGAGAGAGGTTCAATCAGGGTGATCGCGGCGGACATGCTGCGCAAGGTTCTTCCATCGAGCGTTGCCATCTTCGCCATGGTGTCCATGTCGGTTGTCATGGCGCACAGTGGTATGACACGCGCGTTGGCGGAGGGACTGGCGTCTCTAGCGGGAGATGTTGTACCCTTTGTGTCTGTGTGGATCGGCGCTCTTGGCGCTTTCATGACGGGATCCAATACGAATTCCAATGTGCTCTTCGCCCTCTTGCAACGCGATACAGCCAACCTCCTTTCCCTTCCTGTTTCGTTGATGTTGGCAGCGCAAACGACCGGTGCAGCGCTAGGCTCCATCATCTCTCCGACCAAGATTGTCGTGGGTGCCAGCACGACAGGCATGCAGGGACAAGAAGGAGGCATTCTACGAGTGCTTCTGCGTTACATGCTTCCCATGTTGCTTGGATTGGGCCTTTTGGTACAAGGGTTGGTGTGTGTGTGACACGCCCAAACAGGCAAGAAAAGTCCCGAGAAAGAATGCGGATGGTCATGCTCGTACTGGCTTTCACGCTGATGCTGATCCCTGCAGTCCTCTTCAACTTCCCCTCACTGCAGTCTATGGGATTTCAGATCCCGGGTCTTCTACTGACCGGTGTGGGTATGCTGCTCGCCATGTTCAGATCCTGATTCGTGTTCTTCCTGCATTGCTGTCACTGAGCACTGATGTAGAATGTCAGTATGACTGACCTTCATGTGCTGCTGACCTTACCCTTTTCGACATCTCAGCTAGAACGCCTGCAAGCGGTGTCACCGCGTCTTAAGTTCCATGCCTACCCGACCCGCAATCCAGACACCATCCCGGGAGAGGTTCTGGCCGAGGCCGAAGTCCTTTATACGCTTACTACCCTTCCGGAACCACGACATATGCCTAATTTGAAGTGGATCCAGTTTCATTTTGCCGGGATTGATCATGCTGTTGACCACCCTCTGCTTGAACACGCGGAGAAGGTGACCACCCTGAGCGGGGCGGGTGTGCCGCAGCTGAGTGAGTATGTCCTGATGGCCATCCTCAGCCTTGGCCACCGTCTTCATTCCATCATGCGCGCGAGCCCGGAGGACCAATGGTCCCAGGACCGAAATAAGCGTTTCGCGCCGCTTGAACTGCGCGGAAGCACGGTTGGCATCATTGGATATGGAAGCATCGGTCGTGACATTGCCCGCCTGGTGAGCGCCTTTGGCGCAGAGGTGCTGGCAACAAAACGCAATCTCCGCCAGCTGGAGGACAAAGGGTATCAACTGGAGGGACTTGGAGACCCAAAAGCGGACATCCCGAGACGACTTTATCCGCCGGAAGCGCTGGGCTCGATGGTTTCCGAATGTGATTTTGTGGTGGTCACTGTGCCCCTGACGGAGCAAACCCGGGGTCTGGTAGGCGAACGCATCTTTAACGCAATGAAGAAGAGCGCCTACCTGATTGACATCTCGCGCGGCGGCGTGGTTGATCAGGACGCGCTGCTCAAAGCCCTGTCTGATGAAGACCTTGCTGGAGCAGTGCTCGATGTCTTTCCGGAGGAGCCTCTATCGCCTGAGAGTCCGCTGTGGAAGTCGGAAAAAATCATACTCACTCCGCACATCTCCGGAAACTCACCCCATTATCTGGCGCGCGCCACCGATCTCTTTGCAGAAAATTTGCGGCGTTACGTCACGGATGAATCGTTAATCAACGAGTATAAAACCCGTCGAGGTTATTGATATGCAGTCATCCCACACCCTTAAAGGCGTTGTGTTTGATTTGGGCTGGACTTTAATCCATTTCGATGGCGTATGGGACGATGTTCTCGAAGAGAGCAATCAAGCGCTGGCGGCATATCTTCAACAGCAAGGGTTCCCCATTGAATACGATGCCCTTCTGGATAAGTATGGTGAACGCAAATTGGAGAGTTATCGTAAGCGTTCCAAGGACAATATTGAGCGCACGACCGCGTCCGTGGTGCGGGAAGTGATGGCCGCTTTTGGCCACAACAATCTTGCTGACGAGCTCGTAAAAGGGGCTGTGGAGGCGTTTTATCAGGTAAGCGAAGTGAAATGGGAACCGATGCCGAGAGTGCATGAAGTGCTTGAGCGAATCAAAGCAGCCGGCTTGAAGGTGGGTATGATTTCCAACGCCGGAGACACATCCAATGTCCATCGGCTGATCAGCAATGCTGGCATTGATGCATCCCTCTTCGACCCGCTTATTGTTTCTGCGGCTGTTGGGATACGCAAACCAGCCCCTGCGATATTCCAGATGGTTCTCGACGAGTGGGACCTTGATCCCAAGGAAACCGTGATGATCGGCGATATGCTTGGCGCCGACATCATCGGGGCACAACGGACAGGGATGCATACGATCTGGGTTACCCTGGATGCCGACCATAAGGAGAACCATCAGTACAAGCATACGGTCTCGCCGGAATTCTCTGTAACCCATCTCTATGAGATTATGGCTATTCTCTCTCACCTGCACGGGAAACCGCTTTAATCGGGATCGTCCCGGACGAAGTACGCGGGAGGCCAGGTCGGGCCTCCCGCTTGGGTTTGTCAATCGGATTGGGTAGCGGTGGAGAGATTGGTGAGTTCTTCCTCGATCATTCTCAGCACGAGTTGATCCAGGCTGAGTACGCTGTAGTCATCGACATGGTGAGTGGTGTCATCGCCCGGCGCTCCACCTGCCCCGTATGTGAGGAACAGGAACCTTCCTCCACTGATTTGCGCCAGCTGCCGGAAGATGAATTCCCCTTGGTCGTCGAGCCCGCTGGAGGCAAGTGGATAGATTTTCACGCCTTGGCTGGCTGCGTGGATCGCTTCGGTAGCATAATCGTAGTCATTGGCGTAATCCAGATGTGGGGGTGCATCTGCGATGAGAAAAACCAGTCGTATGCAGCTGCCCGAGCGCCACTCCGGCAGATGCAGCGCATCGTGGAGACCTTCATTAAGGCTTTCCGCATAATCGCCGCCCCCTTCCGCAACCACGGCTCTGAGTTCCTCAACAAAGTGCTCTACGTCCGGGGTGAAGTCAAGCGTGCGGCTCACGAAGAGATCGCCTCGATCCCTATACACCGTCATCCCAAAGCGGACTTCGGCCTCGGGATCGAGCAGCTGTACGCTCTCAGCAATGGCAATCATGTTTTCTTTGAGTTGTTGGATTTCATCCGCCATGCTGCCGGTGGCATCAATGAGAAAGTGGACGTCCAGTCGAACGGGGTCAGGTAGTTCGTCACGCTGTATCTGCATGGTGTGCTCCCGCTCAGACCGCAAAGCCTGCTGGGTCGTGCGTTCCCCCTGGAAGTTCACCTCAATCTGGAATGTTTCATCCTCCCCAAAAGGATGTAGTCGCGGGAAGAACAGGACCCGTCCTTCAGATGTTGTCTGCATGTCTGCGATGCGCTCTCCTTGCGCTGAAAGGATCCGTATGCTGGCGCCCAGAACGGGGAGGCCGTACTGATCGGCTATGGTGATAACGTGTCGTTCAGTGACATCAAGATCATGAACATGAATCCCCCACTGAGCGAATTGCTGGCGATACAGCAAGTAGTCATCCCATAGAGCGTTGTCATCGACACTGCCCGCACGCAGGTTTGGAGCCTGGTGGGTTGTTTCGTCTTCGGAACGCAGTGCGTCCTCCCCGGACGAAGACGGAGCCTCATCCGCTTCTTCCAGGAGAGGCGATGCGCCTGTGGATTCGAGTGCGAGAGGGTTGCTGGCATCGCGCGACCAGCCTCCGGAGGTATCCCAGTTTATCCAGCCGGATGACGTGTGCGGGCTTGAAAAGAGCACACAGCTTGGAAGAGCTATGGACAGGACCAGGACGAAGAAAATGGAGGTGAAGTGCCGGGCTTTCATGACAGGCTCCTTTCATTCAAGATGGATATGGTTGCCTAGTAGACGAGGAATTGCCCGCGAACGTTCCAGTAGAAATCAGGCTTGAGGTTGACACTCCATCAAAATTGCGGATAATAGGAGCAGATTTGAGAAGACTGTGAAGGAGTAAAGTAAGCGGATCGCAACTTGTCAGAGAGACTGGAGCGTGGCTGAAACTCCAGTTCAAGGGACATCCGCTGAAGTTCCCTCCTGAGTCGCCCATGGGAACGCCAGCAACGGCAAGTAGTATGGGACGGAATCCCACCGTTACAGGGGAAGCCGATCGCTGCAGAAGCAGCCGTCGGACTGAGTGGGCTATCAAGCCAACAAGGGTGGTACCGCGGGCAGCATCCCGTCCCTTCGTGGACGGGATTTTCTTGTCTATCACGTGTTGTTGCACAGGAGGACGAATGCTGAAGCGATTGGAAGCGCTCAAAACGAAAGCACTCGCCGAACTGGAAGGCATCCAGGATGAAGAGGAGCTGAAAACCTGGAAGGTGATGTATCTTGGCCGCTCAACGGAGCTGGGCGAGATCATGACTGAGATGCGGTCGTTGTCGTCAGAAGAACGACCGCAAGTGGGACGTCGTGCGAATGAGGTCAAGCAAGCCATGCAGGCGGCATTTGAGGAGCGACGTGCAGAAATCCATGAGCGTGCGCTGACAAGGTCACTGCAGGAGAAACGAATCGACGTGACACTACCCGGGAGGGCCGTACCAGCCGGCCGATTGCATCCCATCACCCGTACGATGCGAGAGATTTACCGTGTGTTTGGAGAGATGGGATTTCAGGTTTATCGCTCCCGTGACGTTGAGCTGGACGAGATCAACTTCCAGGCATTGAATATCCCTCCTCATCACCCTGCGCGTGACATGCAGGACACCTTCTACATCGATGATGGGCGTGGCTTGGAGAGCGATGCTGTTCTGCTCCGCACTCATACCTCACCGGGGCAAATCCGCGCAATGCGGGAAATCACAACGGCATACCCCGATGATCCGCCTGCGGTCCGCATCATCCTCCCCGGGATGTGCTATCGCTATGAGCAAATCAGTGCGCGGTCCGAGATCCAGTTCACACAGGTGGAAGGGCTTGCTGTGGGGAAAAACATTCGCTTCAGTGATCTCAAAGGGACACTTAACGATTTCGCACGGCGTATGTTTGGCCAACAGGTGAGAACGCGCTTCAGAGCGGATCACTTCCCCTTCACCGAGCCGAGCGCAGAGATGGATGTGGAATGTTTTCTGTGTGGTGGTGAGGGTTGCAATGTCTGCAAGCGCACGGGCTGGCTGGAAATCCTTGGCTGCGGCATGGTGCATCCCGTTGTCCTGCGCAACGGGGGCTATGATCCAGAAATCTACAGCGGTTTTGCCTTTGGAATGGGACCTGAGCGCATCGCCATGATGCGGCATCGAATTGATGACATCCGCAATTTCTGGGCAAATGATATGCGCTTCCTGGAGCAATTCTAGTTGGCTGCTCACGCTACGGCGGAAAAGGAAGCGGCAAAACAGCATACATGATAGCGGCTGGATGAGTGATAACCGCAAACGAGATACGATGGCAGGATAAAGTTGGAGGCCATTCCATGAAGGTACCTGTTTCGTGGCTGAAAGACTATGTGGAGATTGATCTCTCTGTTGAAGAACTCGCAAGGCGATTGACCTTGGCTGGCCTGGAGGTCGAGGCGGTCCATTATGTTGGGCTGCCCATGCCGGAAAATGAACGCCAGGATTTCAAACGCTCTGGATTGACCTGGGACCCAGACATGATTGTCGTTGGAGACATTCATGAGGTGCGCGAGCATCCCAATGCTGACCGTCTCGTACTGTGCGATCTGGATGATGGTGAGTGCATGCATGAGGTCTTAACCGGCGCGCCAAACCTCTTCCGCTACAAGGGCCAGGGCTCGCTTGATCCCCCTCTCAAAGTGGCGTATGCACGCGAGGGGGCCAACATTATCGATGCCTATACGCCCGGCGACAACCTCGTCAAATTACAGCGACGCAAGATCCGAGGGGTCGAATCGTACTCGATGGCTTGCTCCGAACGGGAGCTTGGGATATCCGACGAACACGAAGGCATCATCATCATGGATGTGAAGGAGCCTGCAGGTACACCCCTTGTAGACGTGCTCGGGGATGCCGTCCTTGATATTGCCATTACACCCAACATCGCCCGGGACACCAATATCATCGGTGTGGCTCGAGAGGTTGCCGCCATCACAGGGACTGCCCTGAAACAACCGTCATTCGAGCTTGAGATGAGCGGACCTGCGATAGAATCCAAGGTCGCGCTTGATATCCAAAATCCCGAGATGAACCCCCGCTTCACGCTGGGTCTACTGCAGAACGTCACGATAAAACCCAGTCCGTACTGGGTACAGATGCGCCTTCGCCTGGCTGGGATGCGCCCTATCAACAATATCGTGGATGCCACCAACTACGTTATGCTCGAGGTCGGGGAGCCATTGCATGCGTTTGACTACGACGTTTTGTGCGAACGAGCGGGTGGCACACCGACCATCATCACGCGTCAGGCTGAGGCAGGAGAGACGCTTACAACCCTGGATGGGGAGGAGCGCGAACTGGATGACTTTACTGTGTTGGTATGTGATGAGGCTGGCCCACTTTCCATCGCTGGCGTCATGGGCGGGCTTGAGTCGGAAGTGACTGAGAAGACCCGTAACGTCCTTCTTGAAGGCGCGGCATGGAATTTCATAAACATTCGGAGGACTCTTACTGCTCAGCGCCTCGATTCAGAGGCCTCCTACCGCTTCTCACGCGGCGTGCATCCCTCGTTGGCGATGAAAGGGTTAAAGCGGGGCTTGTACTGGATGATGGCATGGGCTGGTGGCACACTGGCGCAGGGCTTGCTGGATGGCTACCCAGCACCCCTGGAAGACGCCGTTGTGACCATTACCTCCGCAGATGTTGAGCGTTGGCTTGGCGTCTCACTGTCACCTGACGAGATCAGTGCTCTCCTCGAACGGCTGGAATTCAAGGTAGACCAGGAAGGTGGAGAGCTCAGCGTTACAACTCCCGACCATCGCATGGACATCGGTCAGGGTGTGGTCGGTAAAGCCGATCTCATGGAAGAGATCGCCAGGATATATGGCTATGATCGCCTGCCGGAAACACGGCTGGCGGATGAGCTACCGATGCAGCGAGGGAATGTCGTGCAGGAGCGTGAAGATCGCATGCGCGACATCCTGATGGCGCTGGGTTTGCAAGAGGTTATGAGTTACCGCATGACAACACCCGAGAAGGAATCGCAGCTCTTTCCGGGTGAAGACAACTCAGAAATGCCTTATGTTCGTCTTGTAAATCCGATCAGTATGGATCGCACCGTGATGCGCCGCAGTCTCCTCGGTGGAATACTTGATATTCTTGCGCGGAACGCCCGTGTTCGTCCGCGCATCGCTGTCTATGAAATCGGACCGGTTTTCCATCCGGTCGAAGGGGAGCCTCTGCCGGATGAACCCCTTATGTTGGCAATCGCTCTATCAGGGCTGCGGGAACGTCCGTCTTGGAAGCAGAATGAACCGGCCGTGATGGACTTCTATGACTTGAAGGGGGTCTTGGTAGAGCTGTTTGACCGTACTCATCTCGATGGGGTCACGTTTGAGGCAGGAGAGCATCCTACCTTTCACACGGGACGTTGTGCGCGTGTTCTGATCGAGGGTGAACACCTTGGCCATATCGGTGAACTGCATCCTCAGATCAGGGATCAGGTCCAGGATCTCCCGGAAGCGCCGGTCTTGATAGGTGAACTATCCCTTGCGCCGATGCTGGAGAGGCAACGTACCCTGTTTGATCTTAGCCCAGTTCCGAGCTATCCGCCGGTGCTTGAGGACTTGGCGGTTGTTGTGGATGAAACGTTACCCGCGTCCGATGTGGAAGCGGTCATCCACAAAGCCGGTGGTTCCTTGCTGGTCGACGTTCGCCTCTTCGACCTCTATCGGGGGGATCAAGTTGGTCCAGGAAAGAAGAGTCTGGCGTATTCGCTGACCTATCAATCACCGGAGAAAACGCTGACGGACAAGGTCATCGCGAAAGTGCGCAAGAAGATCGTTCGTGCGCTGGAGAAAGAATTGGGAGCTGCGCTGCGAGCTTGAGCCTCAAGCAGCGAAGGAATCCGCTTTTGCAATGGCTAACGCTGCCAGTTGGGCGACAATCATGAGCAGGGCATGGTCGTCGTCGGAGAATGGTGCGTCCGCAGACTTATTGATCGCTTCAATGACACCGAGAACACGCTGGTCTTCGAGCAGGGGTACGCAGGCCAGCGTGTTTGTCTGGAAGCCGAACGTCTCGTCGATTTGTGGGTAGAAGCGCGGGTCAGTGTGGACATCCTTCACGATGATGGGTGTGCGCGTGGCGGCGACCCACCCGGCGATCCCTTTGCGCGGAGGAAGACGGAAACCGGTTAATTCATGGCGCGACTTCCCGTGGACAACGACGAACACGAGTTCATCCGTGTCCTCATCCAGAAGCAGCAGGGAGCCGTCTTCTGCGCCAACGGCCTGCAGGCCGGCAGAGAGAACTTGATCAAGAAGAACGATGACATCCGTTTCCGGGCTGATGTTCGGAATGAGTTCCTGGAGCGTGCTAAGCGCTCGCAGTGAGGATCGCAGCGCGGTAATCTCTGTGTGAAGTTGGCGGTTCTCATCCCGGAGGCGTGTGACCTCGATCTGGAGAGTGCGCAGGGGCGATTGAGTGTCCATATCCACCTCGGCTATGAGTAAGGACCCATTAACCTTACCCTAAAGTTGAAGAAAAGAAAACGCCCTTCCTGCAGGAAGGGCGTTGTGCTCACACCCCTGAAGGTTCAGCAAACGGTTACATTTGCTGCCTGGCGACCGCGTGGATTCGATACGAGATCGAATTCCACAGCCTGACCTTCCTTGAGCTTTTTGTAGCCGTCCATGGTTATGGCGCTGTAGTGAACAAACACATCCTCGCCATCCTCACAGCCAATAAAGCCGTATCCCTTGAGGGAATTGAACCAGCGGACAACTCCTTGCTGACGGTCAGCCATTGCTTTGCACGCCTCCTTGTAGCCCTGCACCGCATGCGCTGAGCCCCAACCTTGCACCAGCTGTTCATACCTGGTGAGGGAGAGACACCTGTCTGCATGGCGCGGGTCGCGGCATGGTATCATGCAGGTCATACACCGTCAAGATGACCTTCAACAGGGGCGATGGGAGTGAGGATACGTCCATGAACATCTACTTTTCTTGCTCGCTGACAGGAGGACGCGAGGACGAGGGGGTCTACATGCGCATTGTTGAGCATCTGCAGAGTCGTGGGATGGTTGTTCCCACAGCTCATCTCGCTCAACCGGATGTCATGCATGAAGAGCAGATTGTAGATCCGGCCGAGGTGTACCAGCGGGATATGGCGTGGATTGAGGGATGCGATGCAGTTATTGCAGAGGTAAGTACCCCTTCCCATGGGGTCGGTTATGAGATCGGGGTTGCCCTCGAGAGGGGGAAGCCCGTGCTTTGCTGCTATGAGGAAGGCCGGGCGGTCTCGAAGATGCTGTTGGGTAACAGCGAGGCTCATGTCAGGGTGCGATCATACCGCACAGTGGAAGAGGCACTGGGCAGGGTGGATGAGTTCCTCGAGGAGATTGCCAGCCGCTAATCAACCGGCAAGGATGACCTTCGCGCCGGTCACCTCGTTTAGGTGCTGGACGAACTGATCGAGCTCATGCGCGTTGAAACGGCTGCGATCGCCGGCGGGTTTTCCCAGCACAATGGTTGTTGCATTGAGTTCCTGGACAACCATGGGAAGGACGTCGCGCAGCACACCACTGCGCACGACTGTCGTGGTTTTCACCCCTTGGCGTTCAGCCTTGTCGGCGGCCATGCTCATGAGGAATTCGCCCATATTGGAGAGCTCTTTTTCTACATTGACCAGAAGTGCTGAGGCTGTCTTGTCAAGGAAGGAGCTGTCGGCAACATACAGCAAGGCGAGTAGCTCTCCGGTTTCTTTTGCGAGTTGGATGGCGACATTCTGCGTGATCGTGCTTTCCTCACCGCCGCGTGTTGCACACAGAATCATGGTATTCCTCCTAATAGCGCACCAGCAGCCAGATGGATGCCAGCATGAGGGTGATCACCGTAACGATGATGCCGTCACGGGCGAAGCGTTGAAAGCTGAGCCGATAACCAGCCTGGGCCAGAAGGCCGATGGCAACGATATTGGGGGCTGACCCGAGGATGGTCGCGTTCCCACCCAGGTCTGCGCCCAGCACCAAAGCCCAATAGATGATGCCGCTGGATGCTGCGCCGGGGATCATGTCCGTGAGAAATTCGGCCACGGGAAGCGCAGCGACGGTGAAGGGGATGTTGGCGACAATGGCAGAGGCAAAAGCAGAGACCCATGTCGTCAGCAGCGCAGCCCGATCGGCGTTCTCGCCGGCGATAACGGCGATGCGTGTGGCCAACCATTGTATTGCCCCGGTCTCTTCCATACCTCCGACCACGATAAACAGTGCAATAAAGAACAGCAGTGTGGTCCAGTCGACTTCTCTGATCATGCGGCTCATGTCTGGTCGAACCCACGCAATGAGCAGGGCAGCCCCGCTGAAGGCGACAACGCCTGGCGGCATGTCAACTTGATCTGCTGTGATGAAGCCCACAATGATGAGGAGGCCAATGACACCAGCTTTCAGAAGGGTATCCCTGTTGCGGATGTCGGAGTCGCGGCTCAGTTTCTCCACTAAGGCGGAGGAACTCTCGCACTCACGCGGTGCGAACTCGGTACGATACATCAACCGGATGGCGATCAACACGGCGACCATGCAGGCGAGGACAATCGGAAGCATATTTGCGAGATAGCCCACGAAGCTGATTCCAATGTATGAACCAACAATGGTGCTGGGTGGATTACCGATGAGGGTACCTGCGCCGCCGATGTTGGAGATGAGGACCTCCGGTATGACGAGCGTGTAAGGATGGATTCCGATAGCAAGGGCAAGCTGAATGGAGAGCGGTACGAGCAACAGGATGACGGTGACATCGTTGAGAAGAGCCGAGGTTACCCCGGTAAGGAGCAGCAAGCTGAGTGTGAGCAGCCATGTGTTGCCGTGGGAAGCGTGATAGAAGCGGATGGCCATCCAGCGAAAGACATTGGTTTCGGCCAGGATGGCCATAAAGGACATCATCCCCATGATGAGGAAGATGACGTTCCAGTCTACCGAGTTCATGGCTTGCTCAAAGGAGAGGATCTGGAGATTGGGATTGTGGGATCCTCCTATGTATGTGAGAAGCAGGATGGCGGCAGCGCCAAGCATCGCTGCAGCTGTTTCATGCAGCAGCTGGAACGAGATGGCGATGAACACGAGTAAGAATACCAGCGAGGAAATAACCGCTGCGATACCCAGGTCACCGACGGCATGCGGCACTAGCACGTTGGCATGGTGTATCCCGGACCAGGACAAGCCGGAAACAGGGAAGAACAAGGTTCACCTCGTAGACTGTGGAGTACCACCGTTGACATGTTGATTGTAGTGGAAAGGGGTCAGCCCGCAACCGGCGTTGCGCTTAAGGAGATGTGGGCTGCATGCTGTTGCGAAGCAACTCCTTCACATGTTCATGGGTGCTCTGAAGGCGTTGTGCGATAACGCCTGCGAGTCGTTCGAGCAGGATCACTCCGGTTTCAGGGTGTTGCTGGCACAGCAGCTGCAAGTCGACGCCTTTCATCAGGAGCACCTCGCATGGCTCTAGACAAATGGCACTGGACGTATATACGTCTCTACCCAGGGCGGAGGACCAACCGAAGATGTTGTTTTCTGTAATCTCGGCGACATCAAGTGTATCTGCATCGGGGGGCTTGTAACGGATGGCGACCGACCCTTGGAGGAGGATGTAAAGGTGATGGGCGGGATCGCCCTGGTTGAAGAGGGTTTGATTCTTTGCGAAGCTGCGCCGGTCCACATGCTGCGCAAGAAGGTTGAGGTCATCCTGCTCGATGCCAAGAAAGAGGGGCAGCTCCTGGAGATGCGCGCCGTTCATCATGCTGAAAAGTGTAGGTGGGCAGTGCCTAAACTTGAAGTGAGGACCCTCCCTCTTGCCGCGACATCCATCACAATTTGGGGTTTTATCCTGACTTTACGATCGCCCCTTGACGGAGGATAGGAATATTTGTATATTAACAAAGGCAGGTGGACATCTGGGTGCCCCCCTCATCTAGATGTTTGCCTGCTTCTCATTTAAACGATTGCGGCTCCTCAATTTCGCAAGACCTCTATAGTCATCCATACAACTCTTCCTGTCGCGCGCCTGTCGTTCTGTATGCGTTGCTCCAGTCCGCGAGCGGCATCATCGGTAGAGGGATGTTGGGTAAAAGCGCTGGTTGCTTGCCGACGGCATTGCGACCATGCCACGCTCATCGCGGCCAGAATGATATAATCTCCGTACAAGATGGAAACCCTTGCCAACAAGCTTGATCGATTGAGCGCCCCAGGAGAGCTGTATGAATCAAACGCGGATGGCAGCGTGCGCTGTCATGCCTGCGCACATCGCTGTTTGATTCAGCCTGGCAAGCGAGGGATCTGCAAAGTGCGTTACAACCGGGAGGGCGTCCTAATGGTGCCCTGGGGGTATGTCGCCGGGCTGCAAATTGACCCGATTGAGAAGAAACCGTTCTATCACATGTTGCCCGGAGAAGATGCACTTACATTTGGCATGCTTGGTTGTGATTTCCACTGCGACTACTGTCAGAATTGGATTACGTCCCAGGTTCTCCAGGATGAGGCTGCCAATGTCTCTGAGCGCTACATCCGGGAGACGACGCCGGAGAAGCTTATTGAACAAGGAGAGCGGGCAAGCGCGTCACTGATTGCTTCATCGTATAACGAACCGCTCATATCCTCGGAATGGGCATACGCCATCTTTCGACTGGCGAAGCAAGCAGATATGAAATGTGTCTATGTGTCGAATGGTCATGCCACACCCGAGGTTCTCAACTATCTCCTCCCGGTCCTGGATGGATTCAAGATTGATCTGAAGTCCATGCGAGACGAGGCATATCGGCAACTAGGAGGAAGCCTGCAGGCGGTGCTGGCCACCATTAAACGAGCATATGAACTCGGTTTGTGGGTGGAGGTTGTCACACTTGTCGTACCGGACTTTAACGACTCCATCGAGGAGTTAATGTCGGCAGCGAGAGCGATAGCAGCTGTCTCCACTGAGATCCCCTGGCATGTGACGGCCTTTCACCGCGACTACCACATGCAGGATAGGGACAATACAGATTATGAACGGCTGCTTCGAGCAGCGGAAATCGGCGAGGAAGCCGGCCTCCACTATGTGTATGCCGGGAACCTCCCTGGCTTGATGGGTGACTATGAGCACACTCACTGCCCGGTCTGCAATGCCACGCTGATCGAGCGCCAGGGCTTCCTCGTGCAAGGTTACAAACTGCAGAAGGGCGGCGTATGCCCGGCATGCGGTGCCAAAATCGCCGGGGTGTGGCCCCCGGATCCATCCACGGTGCGGATCAGCCAGACTAGAAATCCATTCCATCGGCGGCCGCGTTTGCTCTGAAAGCGTGTATAGGTAGAGGAGAATGAGCGAGCGAAACGACAAACTGGTTCTCGTTTTTGATCCACATCCCGAGCGACGAGAAGCCTATTTTCAATTCTTCATGTGTGAATTTGTGCCGAGGTTAGAAGTACTCGGTCTCTGCATGTGTGAGGCGTGGCATACGGCGTATGGCAACCACCCCTTGCGCATGTCCTGCTTTCGCGCATGCGGGGAGCACCCCGTGGAGAAGATCGTTGCAGGCAGCGATTTTACCCATCTAGAGGGGAAACTCCAGGAATTTGTTATGAATTACCAACGTCGCATTGTCCATCACTCCCAGTCATTTCAAGTCTAAGACCAACTTGCAGGCTTGGAGATTATTCTGTAGAGTTGGCCTACAAGCTGAGCCGCAGGCTGGGGCAATGATGGTATCGATTGAGGTGTAGTTGGCTAACCTCGACAGGCGGCCAAAGCGACGGCTGGTTGAACACGTAAGTGAGCGACCTTCACAGGAGGATTGAGATGGCCATGGTGGTTTGGCGGTCGGTGAAATGTCAGATGTGTCAGCGGGTGGGAGAAGAAGTCACGCTCCAGGCGCGGCTGGCCTATCCCATCGATTACCTTCCCGGAAGAGCGCCACGCGTGTTAGGGTATCGTTGTTCTCGCGGGAGCAGCTGCAATACCTATGACAAGGCAGCTTGTGTGTGGGCTGGAACGCTACCTACGTACGACCCCTTTGCCACGTAACAAGCGCGCATTGTGAATCACGAGATAGAACAGGAAACAACGAGCCCGTGCCTCGGCACGGGCTCGTTCGATATTCGCTCGCGGTGTAGGCTACAGCACGCCCAGTTCCACCCCGACTTTCTTGAAGATGGTCAGGGCCTGATCCAGATCGTCGATGCTGTGGGCGGCCGAGATCATCACACGGATGCGAGCCTTGCCGCGTGGCACGGTCGGGAAGGCGATCGCTGTTCCGAAAACGCCTTCTTCATACAACCGCCGGCTGAACCGTTGCGCAAGCGGGGCTTCACCCAGCATGACGGGTGTGATCGGCGTCGCGCTGGCGCCGGTGTCGAAACCGAGCTGCTGCATTTCATCTTTGAAGTAGCGTGCGTTGGACCACAAGCGATTGACGAGTTCATTTGATTCTTCAAGCAGATCGATGGAAGCAATGCAGGCTGCGACGTCCGGCACGGTCATGGCGGAGGAGAATAGGAATGGTCGGCCGCGCTGACGCAACCAATCCACGATTGCCTTTTTCCCGGCGGCGACGCCACCCATCACGCCAAACGCCTTCGACATTGTCCCAATTTCCACATCGACCTTGCCGTGGAGGTTAAATTCATCCACAATCCCACGACCGCCCTTGCCCAGCACGCCCTCGCCATGGGCATCGTCGACCATGAGAAGATAGTCGTACTCGCGGGCAATGTCATAGAGCTTATCGAGGGGTGCGACATCGCCGTCCATGCTGAAGACACCGTCAGAAATGATGAGGGCGCGCTTGTAGCCGTCTTGCTTGTGCGTTTCAATTTGCCGGCGCAGGTCTTCGGGATCACAGTGTGCGTAGCGAATCGTCTTGGCGCGTGAGAGTCGGCATCCATCGATGATGCTGGCGTGGTTGAGTTCGTCGGAATAGATGACGTCCTCTTTTCCCACAAGGGCGGGAATGGCGCCAAGGTTGGCGGTAAAGCCGGACTGGAAGGTGATGGCGTCCTCGACACCTTTGAAGGCGGCCATGCGCTTCTCCAGTTCGACGTGCAGGTCCATTGTGCCGGCGATCGTGCGCACCGCACCTGGACCAACGCCATAGCTGTCAATGGCACGCTTGGCGGCTTCCACCACGCGCGGATGATTGGCAAGGCCGAGGTAGTTGTTTGAGCAAAAGTTCAACACCTCGCGGCCATCAACGACAAGCCATGCACCCTGTGGCGAGCCGAGGGTGCGTATTGTGGTGAACAACCCATCTGATTTGAGTTGTTCGATGTTGTCTTCTATCCATTGAATTTTCGCTTCAGTCATGCGGGTTTTCCTCCTGGAAGGTGAGGACATGGTGCTGGATGAGCTCTGTTTTCCGTTTACGGCTGTAGGTTTTAATCGCACTTTCCCGCCGCATTGCCTCCCGCTTTACCTGGAACCCTTCGAGGTAAACGAGTTTCACAGGTCGACGGGAACGGGTGTATTTTGAGCCTGTACCCCGGCCATGCTGGATAAGACGGCGAGCGGGATCGGATGTCCATCCGGTATAGTAAGAGCCATCTGCACATTCGAGGATGTAACAATAATAGCTTGACACAGGTGGATTATACGCCTTGGCTCAAGCCACTCCAACTGCTGTTCTTCCATCCCGAAATGTCTTAATGTCAGGATGTCGATAAGCTTGAGTCACTTCCTGCCGGTACGGAAAGAGAGCCTTCAGGAATCGTCGCGGTGCGGACGGGGGGAAATGCCAAACAGGTTTCCGAAGAGGCCACCGGCTTCTTTCATTCCAGAGGGTTGCAGCTCTTCACCAGACCAATCTCCACGATCACGCGCCTTCAGGAGCGCCTTCGTGCTGACCTCCGCCCGGTACAGATAGTCCGAAAGATGCTCTGGATCATCCTGCTGGAGCAGGCTGCGGATGTGTGCAAGCTCCGCGTCGAATTCGTCCAACTTCCTCAGCAGCAGTTCTCGGTTGTGGTGCATCTCATGGCTGAGGTCCTTCGCAGGAATGACCCCATTGAAGTTGGTGAGTGAGGAGAAGGTCGTACCGGCTAGGCGGCGCGCCTCCCGCCAATTGGGAAGCGAGGTCATCATGTTGGCGAAGGCTGCGGCGAGAATGAACGGCAGTCCATCTTCCATGGCTGTGATGGCATCGTGTTCACCGGGCTCGATGAAAAAGGGAGCCGCACCGAGCGCAGAGACGAGCTGGAGCACAAAGTCAGAAGCCCCTTCGTTTGTTGATGGTGGGATGACCATCGCAGCCATGCCCCCCTGGAAGAGATCGGCGCGCGGCTCCCCCTTGCCTGGCGAGGCAGAAGCTAGGGCTTCGGATCCCACGATAGGCGTCATTCCAATGTATGAGAGCGTCTCGGGCAGGATCTCCTCGGCCACTTTCATCGTCTGAAGCTTCTGGCGGGCGGTGTCGACGATGACGGCACCTTCCTTCATCTTTTCGCCAAGCAGTTCAAGATAGTCTTCTACATCGCGGAAGGGCACCGACAGAATCGTCGCATCTGCTTGCGCTGCGGCCTTGCGGGGATGTGACACGAGTTCATCAACCGCACCCATCTCGAGGGCATCTTTACCGGTTTGCTTGTCGGGGTCGTATCCAATGCGGAGAAGGTCAGCATCGAGGGATCCCAGAGCGAGGCCGATAGAGGCGCCGATATCGTTCAAACCAAGTAGGAGGATGTCCATGTCGTTCTCTCAATTCTCACTGTCGGCTTGCTGTAAACGCGTCAGCAAGCTTGCAAATGCAGGTTCTTTGTCGGATAGGTCCTGTTGTTGATGGTGGCGGACCAATCGTACCAGTGTTTGCGACCCTCCGGAAGCGGCAACGATCGCTGCTCCCCACTCAGGGTGCTGCGCAGCCACAATAAACGCGCGGCGAGGGCCACGTGGTTGTCCTTCCAGCCAGCGTGCAGGTAGATCCTTCAGTAGCGGGTCAAAGAGGACGACCAGCACTCGCTCGAAGACCGAAAGCGGATGAAGGCTCTTTCCCACGTCATGGAGGAGCGCCGCTTGCAACAGGTCCTCATTCCTCTCCCCCTGGGATTTAAGAAGGGCATAAACGCTGAGGCTATGGCATTGGTCAGCGCGGGGAAGACGCTGGAATGAGCGATAGAGCTGTGGGGAAAGAAGGGCCTGGGCTTCCGAAAGCAGGGATTCGTCAGGATAGGCGAAGAGCGCTTTGAAGAACTGCCGAGTCCGGTAAAGGACGCGCATTACAGAACCAGGAAGCGGATTATTTGCTGCGCGGGCCAGCTGATTAACCAACCCATGATATCGATGCCAAGGTAAGGCAGGAATAGGATCAAACCAAAAAGGATGTACATGCTGTATGGACGGATACGATAGAGGAAATCCTGCCCTTCAGGAGGAAGGACGTATTCCGCCACCTTCTCACCGTCAAGCGGGTACACCGGGAGCAAGTTGAACAGCATCAGGACGAGATTGATCCAGATAAACTCTAAAAGAAATTCCGAGAACGATGGCAAGAAGCGGCTTCCAGCACCCAGCATCGGCAGATCGACGAGGCCAAGCTGAAACGGTATCGAGGCAATCAAGGCGAGCAAGAGGTTCGAGAGGGGACCTGCAAGCGCGACAATCATCATCCCCGCAGGCGTTTTCCGACGCAGGGCATAAGGGTTGACCTGGACAGGCTTTGCCCAGCCGAACCCGGCGATAAGCAACATAAGGGTGCCGACCGGGTCGAGATGAGCGAGCGGATTAAGCGTGAGCCGGCCTCGCAGTAAGGGGGTGTCATCCCCCAGTTGAAACGCTGACCATGCGTGTGCGAACTCGTGCACCGTAAAGGCGACGACAAGTGTGACGGCGCGTGATATAAGGGAAGAAATCGAGAAACCTGTCATGCCCGGCATTATATCATTATGGCTGGTGATATAATCCGGCGAGAATAGCTTCATGGAGCTGAGCAGAACACACGATGCTTCCAGAAATGTGCCAGGGTGACGTGATACGGCTCAAGAAACCCCATCCCTGTGGTAGTACTGACTGGGTTGTCGTTCGTATTGGTGCTGATATTCGCATCAAGTGTCTCGGCTGCGGGCGACGTATCTTGCTCTCGCGGCGAGAACTTGCCCGACGGATGAAAGGGTATGTCGAGCAAGGTCATTCCCAGGAATCCCCATAGTGTAGGTTGGTGAATAGAAAAACAGCCCGGTATCCGGGCTGTTGTCATGTGGAAGAAAAATGCTCAAAAATTCGCAACAATATTGCTGAAGAGATTGCCGACGCTCGTCCCGAACAAGGCGACCAGAATAACGACCACAATGCCAACAAGCAGAATCATCAAGGCGTATTCGACCAGTCCCTGTCCTTTTGTGCAGAGTCGCTGCATAAATACCTCCTCCCGGAGCGGGCGGCGTTCAGTTCAGTATAAGACAAACCCTGATATATGTACAATAGTCTTTTAGGGTGGTATGGGCCGTATGGGCACAAGTTTCTTGTCTTGTGATGGTGGACCGCCCCCTATTCGATCCTGAGGTGTAGAGGATGAGCACAATGAAAGCCAGGCGCTCCAAAGCCGATATTGTTGCCTTCGTCGAGACGAATTGCCTCCATGCCGAGGTGCTTGAGCTTGACGGCGCGACAGAGCGTGTTGAGGATGCTGCGGCAATGGTGGGTGCCAATCCCGAGCAGATTGTCAAAAGTGTTGTCTTCATCGTCGCTGCACAGCCCGTCCTCGTTCTTGGTCTGGGAACGAGACGTATCGACCGTGCCAAGATCGCGAGACACCTGGGCGTTCGCGCCAGGGATGTGCGGCTTGCACGGCGGGATGAGGTGCTTGCGATAACGGGCTATGAGGCAGGCGCGGTGCCCCCTGTTGGACATGCCGATTCCCTTCCTGTGCTAGCAGATACAGCCCTGAGCGGTCTCGAGGATGTCTATGCTGGAGGCGGTTCACCGCATGCGCTTCTGCACATCGCTGCGGCCGACCTTCTTGTCCTCAGCAGGGCGACGCTGGTGGATGTGATGGAGAGGAAAAAGGACGCATGAAGCTACGACGAGTGACCCCGGTACTTCTTGCAGGTATTGGTGTCGGGTTGGTGGCAGGGTACCTCTTACTGCGACGGTCAGGCACCACTGCCCGACGGGGGATCCGCCTCAGGACGTACTGGCAAGATCCCGAATCGCATGAAGACTGGATTATCCGGGCAGGAGAACGCTGTGGTGATGCCCCCTTTCTCATGCCAACAGATGGTTTGATCGGATTCTTGTGGGGTGATTCCTTCCGACCGGGGCATACGCACCAAGGAATAGATGTATTTGGGCCGACAGGTCCGTATGGATTGGGGGAAACTCCGGTTCTCGTTGCCTATGATAGTTATCTCACCCGTCTGCCAGAATGGCGCTCTTCCGTTATCCTGCGCATTCCTGATGATCCGCTTCATCCTGGCCGGCAGATCTGGCTTTATTACACACATATGGCGGATGCGGCGGGCGATTCCTTTATCGATGAGGCTTTTCCACCGGGAACGTATGATCTGTTTGTGCCCGCAGGCACACTGCTGGGGTATCAAGGCAATTACTCTGCCGATCCGGATAATCCGACTGGCCTTCACCTGCATTTTTCCATCGTGAAGGACGACGGCACCGGCCAGTACCGGAACGAACTGGATATCCGCAATACACTCGACCCGTCACCCTATCTTGGCATTCCGGTCAACGCCGACCTTGATCCATCCGAATTGTCCGTTTGTCCAGATGGATGAACCTTCCAGCCGCTGTCGCTGGTGGAGGGCCCTGTCCCCAACGTATAATCAGCAGCAATCCCATTGTGAGGTGAAGCATGCCCTACATCGTCTGCGTCGAGGAACGCGATGGAAGCTGGGTTGCACATGTCCCAGACCTTCCGGGTTGTTATGCCGCCCATCATCAACGTGAAAGGGCTGTTCAGGCCATCCCCCTTGCCGTAGACCGGTATATTGAGTGGTGTCAGGCTGCGGGTATGCACATATCTGGGTTAACAGGGCCAATGATGGTCGCTGAGGTTATTCGGGCCTGGGAGTTTGAGGACGGTCAAATGGTACACGCGTTCTTTGCTTCGGATCGTCCTTCCGTGCTGGAGGACGAAATCCCCGAGTACCGCAGCTTGCTTATCGCATCCAATACCGACTTGTTGCGGACGATGAACGATCTTGATGCGGTGGATATTCACCGTCCGATGGGCTCAAGCGCGTTAAGCATCTCAGAGGGTCTGCTCAGGCTGGGTGATTACGAACAGTGGCACCTTGATAAATTTGGCTTTGCTGCGGATCCTGAGGAGCTGCCAGAAGAACCTACCAGGCGATTGGAAGCCATCCGGCAACATCACATCAACGTTCTGCCCGATCTCGCAGCAAGGAGAGGCGTTGTCACGATTGCCGGGGAAACCTGGTCCGTACGCAAGGTCCTGCGCGTCACGCTTTGGCAGGAGCGGGAACTCACAGCGCAATTCCGTCAACTCGGCCGCCGCACAGCTTGAGTTGCCAAAGGAGGCAGCTATGCCTGAGGATGTCCTTCAGACTGAACGCCATGACCGCGTGGCGCTGATTCGCATGAACCATCACAAGGGAATGAATACGCTGGACGGTGTATTGATGAAGGCTGTTGTAGAAACGATGGAATCCTTCGATTCCGATCCAGGGGTGAGTGTGATCGTGCTGACCGGAAGCGATCGCGCATTTTCCGTAGGAGCGGATGTCAGGCGCTTTCATAAGACGGATTACGAGACCATCACGCGGCAAGATCCACTGAGCACATGGGACCGTATTGTCGCGATACGAAAACCGATTATTGCGGCTGTGAGCGGGTATGCCCTCGGAGGTGGTTGTGAAATTGCCCTCGCATGTGACATGATTGTCGCGTCGGAAACGGCGATTTTTGGGCAGCCCGAAGTCAATCTGGGGTTGTTCCCCGGGGCGGGCGGAACACAACGACTAGCACGGCGTGTAGGGAAAGGGTTGGCCATGGAGATGGCGCTTAACGATCGCCGGTTGAAGGCGGAGGAGGCGCTGCGGGTTGGCCTGATCAACCATGTCTTTCCGTTGGATACATACCTTGAGGAAGCCATCAAGCTGGGCAACTCGATTGCCGCCAAGGCGCCGCGCGCTGTGCGTGAAGCAAAGGCGATGATCCTTGCAGCGATGGAACTGCCACTGACGGAGGGAATGCAGTTGGAGAGGGAGCGCTTCTATGACCTCTTCTCTGGGGTTGATGCCGGAGAGGGTGTAGCCGCCTTTCTGGAAAAACGCGAACCGACTTGGCAGGAATTTGAGGATTGAGCGGCAGGAGCTCCGTCAGGAACCATGATACGTTACCGAGACCTCATTCTCATCTTGCGTGACCTCGGCCTCGAAAGTTACAGCCGGGTGCTTGCCCATGTTTCCCTTGATGCCTTCGAGCATCTGAGCGGTGGCGCCCAGACTCTGGTCGGCGCATTGCTTGAAACATGTGAAACAGTGATTATGCCAGCTTTCACATATCGTACCATGGTGATCCCCGAATGCGGCCCGTCAGACAACGGCCTGGAATATGGCAGTGGTGGGGAAGCGAATTTGCATGCGACGATGTTTACGTATGATCTTCCTGTGGATGACGAAATGGGTCCTGTCCCCGAGGTGCTGCGTCAACAAACGAACGCTGTCCGTTCTGCCCATCCCATCCTCTCCTTCGCAGGGGTGAACGCGGAGGACGCGCTCGCCTGCCAGAGCATCGAACATCCACTGGGTGTGATTGCATGGTTGGCTGAATTTGATGGTGATGTGCTTCTCATCGGAGATGGCCACAGAAAAAACGTCAGCCTTCATTATGCCGAGAAGTTGGTAGGAAGGAAGCCGTTCACTCGTTGGGCGCTCACGGCGCAAGGTGTGGTCGAATGTCGCAATATGCCCGGTTGTACGGACGGGTTTCAGGCGATTGCGCCGCGCCTTGACGGCATTTCGCGGCGCGATGTGCTTGATGGCGCTCCCTTTGAACTGGTGCCGGTCAGAGATCTACTCAATACGGCAACGGGTTGGCTGCGCGAGGATCCCGACGCGCTGTTGTGCAGCAAGCAGGACTGTCCGCGCTGCAGCCTTGTGCGCCGTGCAAAGCAAAGGCCATGAAGCGCTGCGTGTCGTTATCTCATACAGGAATGCGCGATTCAGCAAGATGCTTTTGTGGTATGATTCCGCCCAGAATCCTCGAGAGAGGTCCATGCAGGTATGAACGAACAGGAAAAAATAACCATCATCGAAGGGCCGCCACCGACATTTGAATTGGCCGGCGACGCGTGGCTGCAGGGATTGGCCGAAGGCCCGATTCCGAGCAGCATTGCGTTCTGCAAGCTGCGCACGTTTAATGGTCCGGAATTGGTGGAGCGCTGCTACCGTGCCTGGCAACAGGGCGAACGCATATATCTGGAGTTCCGCACGGAATCGGGACTGACTCAAGAGGCGCCGATCGTCGCTTCACGATGGTCTGAAGTAGATGATGGACATGTCCTCATGCTCTGGGTGCGTCTTCAGGATGAGTTCATCGAAGTTGAACTGGATCTGGATGATATCGATGACAATCTGGACGATCTCGAAGGTTTCGATTTTGATGATTTTGATCTAGACGAGATGTGAGACAAGCCGGGCGGATGCCCGGCTTGTTCTTTTTTCCACGAACCGATCAACCCATACGTGAACGTTCTTCCTCGACGATGGACTCGTCGAGTTTCTTATAAAGAGGTTTGGGTTTTTGAATGCTGCAGCCAGGCTCCAGCTCACTTGGTTTCCACACACCGCTTGCGTTTGATTCATCATATACAAGCACTTTATGCATACGGGTTTCTTCTTTAACCTCAATGATGTCTTGTTCACCGAAGAGCGGCTCATCGTAGCCAAGAAGCCGGTGAAGTCTCTCTGAGCTGAAAGGAAGAAATGGGCTGAACAGGATTTTCAAACAATCGATCGCCCGGAGCGCGGTATATACGGTACGTGCAGCTCGAGCTTTGTCCTCTTTGACAACGCTGAACCAAGGGGCGTGATCGAGATATGCATTTACACTGCGGGTGAGGCGCATGGCTTCCTGAAGGGCTGCACGTAACTTGACCTCTTCAATGAAGGTCCCTACCGTCTCGAAGCCGGATTCCACATCGGTCAAAAGCGCCTGATCCTCATCTCCAAGCTCACCCGGGTCTGGGACCACCCCGTCCCAGTGTTTGTAGGCAAAGGACAGGACACGGTTGGCCAGGTTCCCCCACGCGGCCACCAGTTCATCATTGTTGCGATGGTAGAAGTCCTCCCAGGAAAAATCACTGTCACGCGTTTCAGGCATGACCGAGGTAACATAGTAGCGAATGGCATCCGGATCATAGCGTTCAAGGATGTCAATAAGCCAGATGGCCCAATTACGGCTCTTGCTGAACTGGGCGCCTTCGATATTCATAAACTCGTTTGCCGGAACGTCGTAAGGGAGCGTAAGGGTTTTCCTTGCATCCTCTTCGTATATGCGCTCAGCACCCAGGAGTTCAGCCTGCCAGATGAGGGTGTGGAAGGGGATGTTGTCCTTGCCGATAAAGCCGTAGATCTTCGCTTCCGGGTTGTACCACCAATCCTTCCACGCCTCTGACTCACCGCGAATCGCAGCCCATTCAATCGAAGCGCTAATGTATCCCATTACAGCTTCAAACCATACGTATAAACGTTTCTCTTCCCAGCCCTCAATGGGCACAGCGACGCCCCATTGGATGTCGCGGGTGACCGGTCGCCCCTTCAAGCCGCCGGCGATGTAATTGCGAGCGAAATTGATCACATTCGGACGCCAATGGTCTTCATGCTGTTCAAGATACGCCAGTAATTCATCCGTAAAAGCCGGGAGGTCGAGGAAGAAGTGTTCGGTCTCGCGCACGATTGGTTGGCTTCCATCGATTTTACTGCGCGGATCAATCAAGTCGAGGGCATCCAGCAGCGATCCACAGTTGTCGCATTGATCACCGCGCGCCTCTGTGTATCCGCATTTCGGGCAGGTACCTTCGATGTACCGATCAGGCAGGAAACGCTGTTCTTGTTCGGAATACAGTTGACGCTGCACTTTGCGATAGAGGTAATCCTTCTCAAGCAGCAAGGAAAAGAAGTCCTGTGCGAAGCGGTGATGGTTTTCCGTATCGGTGTGGGTGAACAAATCGTAACTGATGCCAATCGCCTTTTGGGCGAGGAGAAACCGCTCGTGATAATGCTCAAAAACATCACGCGGGGAAACGCCTTTCTTGTCGGCAGCCACGGTAATCGGGGTGCCGTGCGCATCCGAACCTGACACCATCAGCACGCGATTCCCTGCGAGGCGCTGGTAGCGAGCGAATATGTCCGCGGGCAGATAAGCTCCGGCCAGGTGTCCGACATGCAGGTCGCCATTAGCGTAAGGCCAAGCAACAGATAAATGGATGGTTTCCGTCATGACTTCCCTCATCTTTATCATTCTAACCAGTGATGCAACTGCCAAAGCAAACCGCCAGCGGTGTGCTGGCGGTGAAAAGGCTGTCGGGGCGAGCGGCGGGCGTCGTTTAGAAGCACGGCACCGCGCAGTCCGCCCAAGCCGCTCTGCGTTTTGCCAGCGGCGTCGACAGCCTGCGCATGGCCATAGACACATGCTTTGCTAGACCGTACCTCATCATGCTGCTCACCTGCATACTGTGTTGATGTGACGTAGTCTAGCATGAAGGCGCGGGCATGGTCAAGATACCCGGTTCCCGGGATATGAGCGGACTATGGTTGGATAAAATCAATAATGTCGGCTGCCATATCGTAGCGCTTGAAGGGTGGCATGATGTAGACACCCTGTACGAGATCGCGGATCTCACTGAGCAGGATGGATGCGATGCGAACGCCTGTGTCAGGTGCACGGGTTCCTGCATTGTCGATTTCTCTCAGGATGTCGGTGGGGATGGCAATGCCGGGGACCTCGTTATGCAGAAAGGCGGCATGCCGGGAACCGTACAGTGGAAGGATGCCCAGCAAGATGGGGATGTCGAGGGATCCGTGCAGTTCTTCATATCGTTGCAAGAAGGTTTCCACCGGCTCACGGTCAAACACAGGCTGCGTCAAGGCAAAATCCGCACCTCCGTCGATTTTCTTCCTCAGGACGCGGATTTCCCGGTCGATATCGCGCGCGGCAAGATTCAGCGCGCAACCAGCGAAGAAGGACGTCGCTTCACCGATCTCGGTCCCTGAGAGATCTACGCCGCTGTTAAAGTCCTGTTTCACGAGCTTGATGAGCCCGGAAGGGACGACATCATAGTTATCAGCGGCTTCGGGAAAATCGCCAATGGACGTGGGATCGCCCATGACAACGAAGATGTTGCGTACGCCAAGCGCATGCGCTGCCAGCAGGTCGCCTTGCACCCGGAGGATATTGCGCCCGCGGGTAGGAAAGTGCAGCACAGTTTCGATCCCGATGCGGGTCTGAATAATCTGGCAAACCGCCCAGGGACTCATGCGCATGCGCGCCATGGGGCTGTCGGCGACGTTGATGACATCGGCCCCAGCCTCGGCCAGCAAACTTGCCCCAGCAAGCAGTTTATGTGTTGAGAACCCGCGTGGCGGGCTCATTTCGACGGAGATGACAAACTTGCCTTGTTCAAGACGCTGGGCCAACTGTGTGGGCTCAAAGGAAGGCTCGCCGTTGAGAACCTGCGCTTTGATCTCGCTCGGCATCTCGATGGCCAGCGTACGCGCAGGGTCTGTCAGCGCGTCATGCATCTTCTGAATGTGCTCGGGTGTGGTTCCACAGCACCCGCCGATAATGCTGGCGCCGGCATCCCGGTATGCCAGGGCGTATTCCCCGAAATATTCCGGGGTTGCGGAGTACATGATGCGTCCGCCCACACGCTCCGGCCAGCCTGCGTTTGGCATGATGCTAAAACGAGCATCGGGAACCGCCTGCCGCATCTGTTGAAGGATGCGGAGAAGCTGGGCCGGGCCTCCCGAGCAATTTGCGCCGATGATGTCCACGTTGAGATCGTTGAGGAAGCTGGCAACCTGTGCGGCGTTGTTGCCGAGAATCGTACGATCATCCCGGGTATAGGTGAGTGAGGCGAGGATGGGGATGTTGCAGCAGGCCTGAGCTGCACGAACCGCTTCGCGTATTTCATATAAGTCGGTGTGAGTTTCGAGCAGGAGAAGATCGATGCCGGCGGCGGTCAGCGCTTGAATCTGCTGGAGGTACGCCTGGTATGCTTCACGCGCTTTGATTCGTCCGAAGGGTTCGAGGCGCACGCCAAGCGGACCGACGCTGCCCGCAATCAGCACATCCTTGAAGGATGCTTCGACCACACGGCGCGCGAGCTGCACACCGTGTGCGTTAATTTCTTCGACGTGTGTTTCAAGACCGATAGCCGCAAGCTTATATCGGTTTGCACCGAAGGTGTTCGTTTCGATCAGGTCTGCGCCGGCATCGATATACGAGCGGTGAATGTCGGCCACGAGCGCAGGTTGGCCGAGGTTGAGGGAGTCGAAACATGTGTCGCTCTCAACGCCTCGTTCATGGAGTAGCGTGCCCATCGCGCCGTCGGCGAGGATTGGGCCCTTGTGGTTGAATCGGGTAAGAAAATCGGATGTCGCTGTCATGAAACCGTGTCCTGACGATGTGTTCGCATAAGATGATTGATCATCCCGAGTCGCGCGGCGTCATCAGCTGCTCCACGCGGCTGACACCGGCGCTGAAATACTTCGCTTCGGGGTGATGGACGATGATGGCTGCGGTGGATTGCTCCGGGACGAGCTGGAAGGCAGATGTGAGGCTCATCCCTAGCGCTTCCTCAGCAGGTAATAGATCAAACACCTTGCGGTGGTCATCAAGTTCCGGAAGGGCCGGGTAACCCCATGAGTAGCGCTTTCCCTGATTCGCGGGAAGGCCGAGTTCACGCAGGAGATGGTTGTGCAGGTAATCGGCGCTTGCTTCGGCAGTTTGCACTGCGAGCCCGTGGAAGAAATAGGCTTCTGTATAGTCGCCGCTTCCCTGGAGCTGATCGAAGCGTTCCGTCGCTCGTTGGCCAACCGTCACGACCTGAAACCCTACCACATCCATGCGGGTGGATTCCACAGGTGCGAAATAGTCAGCAATGCACAGGCGATCGCCGCCTCTCTGCCGGGGGAACTGGAAACGCGCAAGGACGTCCGGTTTCGTCGATGGCAGGCTATCCGGATCGTAAATCAAGAGATCATCACCATCTGCCTGTGTCGGCCAAAATCCATATACCCCACGAGGTTCGAGCCACCCTGCTTTGAGAGCCTCCGCCTGCATGTGCGCCAGCCGATTCTCGAAATCAGCTTTAAGCTCATCCCATTCCTCCCCGCGGGCGTTTTTCGCGCCCCAGCTTAGGCGGAACAGTTCGTTCAACGCGAGGTGCTTGAACACAATCTCGAGTGGCATCTCTTCCACCACCCGAGGGCCAAACTCGGGGGCAGCGGGGATCTCAGCCGGTTCGACTTTGCGACGTTTTCCTTCTGGCCGGGTGGCGGATGGGGGGCGGTCCATTTCCTTCTCCGCAGCCGCGAGGTGGGTTTCGATCAGCGCACGGCGCCGATCGGGATCCTGAAGCTGGTCCATCACGTCCAGACCTTCAAACGCGTCCTTGCAATAGAACACACCAGGCTGGTAGGGTTCGCCCTCCTCGGTAAAGAGAATGCGCCGGCCAAAACGGCGGTTGATGGCTGCGCCGCCGACAAGCACGGGGAAGCTGAGTTCACGTCGTTGAAGTTCATTGACAATCAGCGGCATTTGCTTGCTCGTACTGACCAGAAGGGCGCTCAGTCCGATGGCGTCTGCGTTATGCTCGACAGCGGCATCAATAATGACGTTTGCAGGTACCTGCTTGCCCAGGTCATGCACGGTGTATCCGTTGTTGCTGAGGATGGTTTTTACCAGGTTCTTGCCGATATCGTGCACATCACCATACACCGTTGCGAGCACCACAGTCCCTTTGCTGACCCCTTCTTTGCGCTCGAGGTAGGTCTCGAGATGGGCGACAGCCCTTTTCATCACCTCCGCCGATTGCAATACAAAGGGCAAAATGAGTTCTCCCGCGCCGAACTTGTCGCCGACCTCTTTCATCGCCGGCAGGAGTACGGTGTTCAGCAGATGGACGGCTGCGTCGGATCGTTCCGTTTCTTCGTGCATGAGAAGGATTTCATCGATGTCGGTCTCCACATCCTCCTTGTGCCGGTGGAGGATGCGCCAGTGCAATCGCTCCTGGGATGTCATGCCTTCCGTCGGGTCCAGGTCCTCTTCTTCGGGAGCGCTGCTGATGTTCTCGAAATGCTCGATGACACGCTGCAATGCGTCCGATCTGCGGTTGAAGATGAGATCTTCGGCAAGCTCACGCTCCGACTCGGCAATTTCTGCGTACGGTTTGGTCACGGCGGGGTTCACAATGGCCATATCCAGGCCGGCTTGTACACAGTGGTAGAGCATGACGCTGTTGATGACGTGTCGCGCTTGCGGGCTGAGGCCAAAGGAGCAGTTCGATACACCCAGCGATGTGAACGTGTCGGGCATGGCGCCTTTGATGAGCCTGATGCCATTCATGGTTTCCACGGCCGAGTCCGCAAACTCGGGATCACCGGTGGCCATGGTGAAGGTAAGGGCGTCAAAGATCAGATCGGAAGGAGCAAGACCGTACTCGCCAACGACGATGTCATAGATCCTCTTGGCAACGTCGAGTTTCCGCTCGGCCGTCTTCGCCATGCCCTTTTCATCAATGGTGAGAGCGATGAGCGCCGCCCCATGCTTCTTGGCGAGCTGGACGACCATGTCGAGCTTCTCCCGTCCGCCTTCGAGGTGAATGGAGTTGATAATACAGCGCCCCGGGGCGGTTTCCAGCGCGACTTTGACGACATCCGGTTCCGTGGTGTCGATGACAAGGGGCGCGTCCACGGTCATTGCCAGCCGATGGACAATCTCCTGCATCATCTCTTTCTCGTTCGCCTGCTCGGTGAGTGCCACACAGATATCGAGGGTGTGTGCCCCGCGCTCGACTTGACTGCGCCCCAACTCGACGATGGCGTCAAAATCCTGGGCCAGGACGAGACGTTTTGCTTTGCGCGAACCCTGTGTGTTGATGCGTTCGCCGATGAGGAGTGGACGGGGTTCCTGGTGCATGCTGATCGCACGCATGGCAGATGCGAGCTGTGGTTCGGCATCCTCCGGACGGGGCGGATGGGGCCGGTTGTGGAGAGCATCCGCAAGTTTGCGAATGTGCTCCGGGCGCGTGCCGCAGCAGCCCCCCACCACGCTGATGTCAAACTCCTCAACGAACTCGATCAACGCCTTGGCAAACGGTTCCGGCTCAAGCGGATAGACGGCCTCGCCGTCCACATTCAACGGGAGTCCTGCATTGGGGATGCAGGAGACCGGTAGCCTTGCGTGCTCGCCCAGGTAGCGGATGGGCTCGCGCATATGCTCTGGCCCTGTGGAGCAGTTCAAGCCAATCACATCAACGGTCAGTCTTTCAAGGATGGCAAGTGCGGCAGTGATATCGGTTCCCAGCAGCATCCGCCCGCTGGTGTCCAGGGTGACCTGCGCTTGTATAGGAATTCGCTGGCCGGTTTCTTTAAACGCGTGTTCCAGACCATGAATGGCGGCCTTCACTTCAAGGATGTCCTGTGAGGTTTCTATCAGGAGGACATCGGCGCCGCCCTGGATGAGCCCCACGCCCTGTTCGCAATAGACATCCACCAGTTCGTCAAACGTGATGTTGGAGAGGTCGGGATCATCGGCCGAGATCAGTTTTCCGCTTGGCCCAATCGAGCCGGCGACGAAGCGCGGCTGGTCTGGGGTGCTGAATTCATCCGCCAGTTGGCGGGCAAGCTCGGCAGCCTTCTGGTTGATTTCCACAACACGATCCGCGAGCCCGAAATCTGCCAGAGTTAGCCGGTTGGAACGGAAAGTATTCGTTTCGAGAACGTCTGCGCCTGCTTCAAGGAAGGAGCGGTGGACCTGCTCAACGGCTGAAGGCTTGGAGATGACGAGATAATCATTGCAGCCATTGTATTGTTCCCCGCCGAAATCCGCTGCAGTGAGGTTTTGTGCCTGCAGGCTGGTTCCCATCGCACCGTCGTAAATGAGGACGCGCGTTTCGAGGGCATCCAAGTACCTCCGGTTGCTGTACGCTCGCTCTGCCATGACGTCCGACCTCTTTTCTTCGGTTGAATAGAGAAAAACCCCTTCTCGAAGAAGGGGCCTGCACGTTCTGTTTACCAGGCCTCATCTTCCAGTACGACCTTGCATCGGCCGTCTCTGACGGATTTGGCACCTTCTGCGCTGGGCAGCGGTTGCCGAGGCTTCAAAGGGCCGTTCCCTCAGCCTCTCTTGATGAGTGGTATATCCGACCTTGGATTGTGTCAAGATCGATGGTGAGTGTACCACGCACGCTCGAAGGATGTCAATTTTCATCCAACGCTACGGTACACTATAACAGGTCCATGAGAGAGTCGACAGGATGAGATGTGAGGTGGGTGGATGACACAGAAATTTGATGTAAAGCGCGACTGGAAACATCTTTACAAGCCCTCGGCGCAGGCGTATTCGCAGATTGACGTGCCTCCCCTCGATTATATCGGGGTGGACGGCGCAGGTGATCCCAACAGGGCAATCGAGTATACCCAAGCAGTGGAAGCCTTATACGCCGTCGCCTATAAGGCTAAATTCCTCAGCAAAAATGAGTTGGGTCGTGACTATGTGGTTCCCCCATTGGAGGGTTTATGGTGGGCAGAGGATATGGACAGCTTTGCCCGAAGAGATAAAAGCGCCTGGTTCTGGACGATGCTCATCCTGCTTCCCGAATGGGTGACGGATACGATGCTTGCCGAAGCATGTTCCCGCGCAGCCAAAGCGAAGGACCTTCCTGCCCTTCCCGGTCTGCGGAAACGGAGCCTTCATGAAGGGCTGAGCGTGCAGATCATGCATATTGGCTCTTATGATGACGAGGGCCCCGTCCTGGAGCACTTGCATACGGTGTACATGCCGGAGCATGGTTTGACCTTCAACGGCAAGCATCACGAAATCTACCTCAGCGATCCACGCAGGACGGTGCCGGAGAAACTGAAGACAATCCTGCGGCAGCCGGTTCGTCCTATCAGGATGCGTTGATGGATTCTCCTCCACCTGTGAGGATGCCTCTGCTACAATAGCCGGGTGAGTACGCTGTATCTTGTAGCCACCCCCATTGGGAATCTCAACGATATCACCCTGCGAGCGCTTGAGGTGCTGGGCAGTGTCGAGCTGGTCGCTGCTGAAGACACCCGTCGCTCACGCATTCTTCTTCAGAAGCATGGCATCTCAACCAGGCTCGTGAGTTATCACGAACACAATAAGGATGCTCGCATCCCTCAGCTGCTCAAGGCGCTATCGAACGGGGATCTTGCCCTGATCTCTGATGCGGGCACGCCGGTAATCTCCGACCCCGGGTATGCACTGGTGTCACGGGCGGTAGAAGAAGGTCACCGTGTTGTACCGATTCCGGGCCCAAGCGCTCCCATTGCCGCGCTGGCCGCATCTGGAATGCCTTCGGACCGGTTCACGTTCCTCGGTTACTTACCCCGCCGCCATGCCGAACGCGTGCAACTGTTGGAGACCTACAGGCTTCGCCGGGAGACCCTGCTTCTATTTGAGGTTCCCCACCGTCTGCTGGAAAGCCTGGACGACCTTTGTGAGGTGTTCGGGAACGATCGACGGGCGGCAGTGTGCAGGGAGTTGACAAAGCTGCACGAAGACATCCAGCGCGGCACGTTGAAAGCGTTGAGTGCATACTATCGCGAGGATGTTCCTCACGGTGAAATCACACTGGTTGTCGAAGGCGCTACACGTGGCAGCGATCGATGGACCAGGCATGAGGTGCAACAAGCCCTGAAGGAGCGCCTGGAAGCTGGTATGAGCCGTTCTGCAGCAGCACGCGATGTGGCAGGATTGTCTGGCTGGAGACGGCAGGAACTATACAAGATGAGCCTGGAGGAAGCATGATTCTGGATGATGTGAACCGAATGCGCGATCTGGACACCGAGGATATGCTCGGACAGATTGAGGAACTCCCAGATCAACTCGAAACAGCCTGGTCGCGGGGTCAAACTCTACCCCTTGGTCTCGAACAGACGATTACCCATGTGGTGGTCGCGGGGATGGGTGGGTCCGCTATTGGTGCAGACTTGCTCAAGGCATACAGTGCACCCAGCCTGAGGGTGCCGATGGAAATCTGGAGGAACTATGAGCTTCCTGCATACGCCGAAGGTCCTTCCACACTTGTTGTGCTCTCCTCGCATTCGGGTAATACAGAAGAGGTGCTCTCTGCACAGGTGGCAGCCCGGGCGAGAGGTACAAGCGTGCTTGCGATCACGCGCGGGGGGCGCCTGGGGGCGAGCGGCGAGGTAGAAGGTTTCCCGGTCTGGCGGTTTGAGCATGAAGGCCAACCGCGCGCAGCGACCGGTTATTCGTTCGGTTTGCTGCTGAACGCGCTTGCACGTCTTGGCTTGCTTGATGATCCCTCCGATGAGGTGGCGGATGCGGTAGCCGCCATGCGCAGGCAGCAGGAAATGCTTCAACCCGACGTGCCTGTGACATCCAATCCGGCTAAGCGCATGGCCGGTCAGTTGATGGAACGCTGGCCGGTTTTCCTCGGCGCGGGGATCTTAGAGCCAGTTGCCCGCCGCTGGCGAACCCAAGTGGCGGAGCTGGCGAAGGCCTTCGCTCAGTTTGAAGCGCTCCCTGAAGCGGACCACAATATGCTGGCAGGGATCCTTCAGCCTGAATGCCTGTTTGCCTGTACGATGACTGTGTTTCTCGAGTCATCCCTGGAACATCAACGAAATGTGCTTCGAACCAGGCTTACCCGGGAGATTCTGATGATGGAGGGGATTAATACCGATTTCTTCCGCGCATCGGGTGACACACGTCTGGCGCAGCAGTGGACCGCGCTGCACTTTGGCGATTACGTGGCATACTACCTCGCCATCGCATACGGGGTTGATCCAACACCCATCCCGGCGATTGAGGAGCTCAAAGAGCGTATGCAGGATATTGATTGAGTGTTCTCAGGCCTAACCCGAAGGCCGCACCTGGTGTGCGGCCTTTTGCATGCGCAGGCTGAAGCATCACATGTATAATGCCAGCATGCTGACCCGACAGAAACGACGCGTTCCGTGGACAGCCTTCCTTCTTGCTGCAGGCATTCTGGCTGCAATCCTCAGTGTGTATCTTGCTGCGCCGCAGGTGTCGAATTATTCGCCCTCAACGCGATCCGGGCCCGTTCCTGCATCGTCATCCATCGTCATGCAGTTTGATCAACCCATGAATCAGCGCTCCGTGGAGCGTCGATTTCGCGTTACCCCACCTGTGGAAGGTGTATTCATCTGGGAGGGCAACACGCTCATCTACCGACCACTGGAGCCGTGGCCATTCCAGGCTGAGATCACTGTGCGCATGGAAGGCGGCGCTCGCTCGGAACGGTTTTTGCCAACGATCGGTCCGACCAGCTGGACCTTTTCAACGGGTGGACCGCGAGTCTTGTACCTATGGCCGGATGAAGGGGAAGCAGATCTGTATGCGCGGCCGCTTGATGGATTGACCGTCGAACGACTTACGCAATCGGACCATGGTGTCCTCGACTATGTTGTTGAACCGGATGGGTTCACGATTATTTATGCTGCGCTGCGTGGTGATGGTGGTACAGAACTACGGATGATGGATCCCCTTTCAAGTGAGGATGACCTGCTGTATGCATGCGAACCCGGAGTGCGCTGTCAGAATCTCGCTTATACATCCCAGGATGTATTGCTGTTTGACCGCATTCAATTTGACTCTGGCACTTCCGGGCGATCGACCCCATTGGAAACGGCTGTATGGGCGCTCGATCTTAATGCGGGCGGGGGACCTTATCGCATTGGGGTGGAGGGTCACGATTCTACCCTCGCCAATCCTTCTCCCGCGGGCTGGGTAGCATATTATGATCTCACCCTGCGTTCGATCACCATTGTGGACAATGTCGATGAAGAACAACCTGCGATCTTGAATCAGATCCCTAATGATCTTGGATTGCTTGGCTCCTGGTCACCGGATGGGTTGCTCCTTCTTTATCCCGCCATTACCTTTATTCAAGAGGATGACCTTACACAGGGCGACCCACTTTTCTTCAGCCACATTTATCAGACGGCACTTCCAGTAGGGCCAAGCGTCGATCTGAGCGGCACGATGCTGGAGAGCGTAGAAGACAGTTCTCCTTCGGTATCGCCAGACGGGAATTGGATCGCGTTCACGCGCAAATACCTCAGTCCGGAGATGTGGACTTTAGGCCGGCAGCTGTGGATAATGCGCGCCGACGGCTCTAACCCGCGCCAATTGACGGATGATCCGGCGTTTACCATTTCTTCCCCTGTATGGCGTACGGATTCAGAGGCGCTTGTTTATGTCCGGGTGAACGAGGCTGATTACACTCAGGCTTCAGAACTCTGGTGGCTGGATATGGAAACGGGAGCCGTCCAGCAGATTCTGATGGGGGGATTCGAGCCCGGATGGATCCCGTAGTTCCCTGTTGTTCCTCGTCATTTGATTTCCTGACAACATCCACCTATGGGAGAAGCAGAAACGCCAGGATCTCGTTAGCGGCCCAGTGTGTGCTGAATGCATCCTTTCCCTGGCTGCATTTCTTGCAGCCGTTGTTCGCACAAATCCACGATCTTTCCCAGATATGAAATAATCTCATGTAGTCACAATGACATTGGAGCGCGATGGAAGCTTTGCCAATATGGGGAAGCACGTAGGATTGGGTCTTAAAGCAGCAGTAGAGTCCTTTGGACACGTGTCCAGCATCTGCTATAATCGGCACACCGCTTGGATCGGGTTGCGACCGAGACGGGTTCCACCACCGTTTACATCCCCCGCCCCTGCTGGGCGGGCATTCTTTTTTGGGCATCTCACCCACAATCGAGGAGATAGCCATGTCCCCTACACCTCCCATTCCGCGCAAGAAAATGACAACGCGTACGTTCCAGCAGAAAAAGGCGCGTGGTGAACGTATCACCATGCTCACAGCCTATGATTACGCCATGGCGAAGGCTGTGGACGAAGCGGGGATTGATTCGATCCTCGTTGGCGATTCAGTCGGTATGGTCGTGCTGGGCTATGAGACCACACTACCTGTGACCATGGACGACATGCTGCACCACTGCAAGGCGGTTGCCCGCGGGGCTTCTCACCCACTTCTCATCGGGGACATGCCCTTTATGTCGTATCAGGCATCTATTGAGGACGCGGTTCGCAATGCCGGTCGTTTCCTCCAAGAGGCTGGCATGGACGCGATTAAGCTCGAAGGCGGCCGGGAGCGTGTGGAGGCGATTCGTTCCATTGTGGCTGCCGGCATTCCTGTCATGGGCCATCTGGGTCTTACGCCACAATCGGTGCATCAATTCGGTGGTTTCCGCACGCAGGGTTCAAGCGCAGAGCAGGCTTTCCGCTTGCTTGAAGACGCTATCTTGCTACAGAAGGCAGGTTGTTTTTCCATTGTGCTGGAATGTATCCCCGCCCGTCTTGGTGAACGGGTGGCGCGCGAACTGGATATTCCCGTGATTGGCATCGGGGCGGGATCGGGTTGTGATGGACAGGTGCTTGTGACCCACGATGTGCTTGGTCTTTTTGATCGTTTCAAACCCACATTTGTGAAAGCCTATGCCGACCTATGGGGCGTGACGGTCGATGCCCTCTCGACGTATGCACTTGAGGTTCAGAAGGGGAGCTTCCCATCGGAGGAGCAGGCTTTTTCCATGCAAGACGAAGAATGGGAGCGGTTTCTGGACGAGGCTGAAAAGCGTGCCTGACATCATCATCGTCGGTGCCGGTGCAATGGCCTGTGCGTTGGCAGCGCGTCTGGCGCAGAAATCTGACGTATGCATGCTGGACGCCTGGCAAGCGGGGATCAAACCCATCGCGCGTGATGGCATTACCTTGCTGCATGAAGGCAAGCGCATGCAAACAGCCCCCATCCCTGCGACGAGCGATCCGGAGAGATGCTGTGGCGCTCGCTGGGCGCTGGTGCTGGTGAAATCCTGGCAGACCGTTGCAGCCGCACAAACTCTGGCCAGTTGCTTACATCCGGAAGGCGTCGCGGTGACGCTCCAAAATGGGCTGGGCAACGACACTGCTCTCGCAGGACGTCTGGGCTCCCCCCGCGTGGTTCAGGGTGTGACGTCGATTGGCGCTCGGCTTGAGCACCCGGGACGCGTGAAGGTTGCTGGTTGGGGACCGGTGCATCTCCCTCAGCGAGCGGACCTTGATTCGTTTGCCGCTTTGCTTCTTGAAGCTGGATTGGAGGTTGAGCGCGAGCCCTCCGTCGCTGTGCTTCAGTGGCGGAAGCTTCTTGTGAATAGTGTTATTAATCCGTTGACGGCCCTGCTACGCATTCCCAATGGAAAGCTGCTGGAAGGCAAAGGGCTAACGGGTTTAATGGATGGCATTGCACAGGAAACCCAACGCGTCGCTGAGGCGTCAGGAATACCACTGCAGATAAAAGATCCCCTCGCACTGGTGAAAGAGGTGGCTGTTGCAACGGCATCCAACCGTTCTTCGATGCTTCAGGATATCGAGCGGGGAGCTCCGACGGAGATCGACGCAATCAATGGCGCCATCCATCGAGCAGCGGTCTCGGCAGGGATGAATGCGCCTTATAACCACGCCATGGCCGAGCTCGTGGCAGCGATGGCTGCAAAAGCCACAGGAGAAGATGCATGGATATTGCTGTAAGCCTCCCCGAACTGCGAGACCGGCGAAAGGCCCTGTCAGGAACGCTGGGACTGGTGCCTACAATGGGCTTTTTACACGAAGGTCATCTTTCGCTCGTCAGGATAGCCAGGCAGCGCTGTGATCACGTCGCTGCAAGTATCTACGTCAATCCCACTCAATTCAGCCCGAGTGAGGATCTCAGCAGCTACCCCCGGGATCTTGAACGAGACCTGAGCCTGCTTGACGCAGAGGGTGTGGATCTCGTATGGACGCCGCGAGATGAGGATATGTACCCGGAAGGATTTCAGACCTGGGTTGAGGTAGGGGAGATCACCAAGCTCCTGGAAGGCTCCTACCGCCCAACGCACTTTCGGGGCGTCACAACGGTTGTCACCAAGCTGTTTCTTGCTTTCATGCCGGATGTGGCTGTGTTTGGTCAGAAGGACGCCCAGCAAGCATTGGTTGTTCAACGCATAGTCAGGGATCTACACTTTCCGATTGAGATCATCGTCGCGCCGATCATGCGCGATTCGGATGGGCTGGCTTTATCCAGTCGCAACACCTATCTGAGCAAGGAAGAGCGGCACGCAGCCTGTGTGCTCCACCGTTCTCTTCTGGAGGCTGAAGCTGCCTTCCACAAAGGAGAACGGAACGCAGATGTGCTGCGTGAAAGGGTGCTTTCCATTCTCTCGGACGAGCCGCTGGCGAAGACCCAGTACGTCTCCGTAGCTGACCCGCACACGCTTGAGGAACGACATGGAAAAACGGACCGTGTCCTCATCTCCATGGCTGTGTACGTCGGACGTACACGACTGATTGATAATATGCTGCTCGGGATGGACACGCTGGCAATCTAGAGGAGGCGGAGATGCTCTATACCATCGATATCGGCAATACCAACATCACCATCGGTGTATATGATGGTGATGAGCGCACGGCTTCCTGGCGCATTGCCACCAACCATGAGCGCATGCCGGATGAATATGGCATTCAGATGCTCGATTTCCTGGTGCATGCTGGTTACACCAAGGAAGATCTGCATGGTGTGGCACTTGCTTCGGTCGTGCCGCCGCTGACCAGCGCGATCTCGCAGGCATGCAAGCGCTATCTGGGCATGAATCCTTTCGTTGTTGATGCCGGCATCAAGACCGGTGTCCGCATTCTGTATGACGATCCGCGATCAGTCGGGGCCGACCGCATCGTGGATGCCGCCGCAGTGCAGAAGCTGTATGGAGGACCTGCATGTGTGGTCGATTTTGGCACTGCGACCACCTTCGATGCCATCTCCAGGGATGGCGACTATATGGGAGGTGCAATATCTCCCGGGATCGGTATTGCTGCGAAAGCGCTTTTTCAGCGCACAGCCAAATTACCACGTGTGGACCTAAAACGCCCGCCGGCTGTGATTGGGCGCAATACGGTTCACGCCATGCAGTCCGGATTGCTCTATGGGTATGTGGGCCTGGTGGAAGGCCTGGTTGCTCGTTTCCGTGAAGAACTAGGACCGGAGATGAAGGTGATTGGCACGGGTGGGCTGGCCGTATTGATCGCTTCCGAGACAGACAGCATTGATATTCTGGCCCCGTGGCTGACGCTGGATGGTCTGCGAATTCTGTACGACATGAATCACGGATAACGTGCCCATGCGAGGAGGATAGGATGTACTGGTGGAGCAGCCGAAAAACAACGCTGGGCGCGATCACCGTGATTGTGAGTGCTCGCGGCTTGACGGCGGTCTCCCTGGGCGACGTTCCCGAGATCTTCGTCGCGCGGATGGAAAGCAGACTGGGAACTACCATCAAGGAAAATCTTCAACGCACAGAGAAGGCCATAACGCAGCTGTGCGAGTATGTGGAAGGTGAGCGAAGGGAGATCGACACTCCCCTGGATTTGCACCTCCTGTCCGCATTTCAACGCGACATACTCTTGCGGCTGCGCTCCATACCAACGGGTTCTGTGAAGACGTATGGTGAGCTGGCACGGGAGGCAGGACGGCCGGGATCGGCACGCGCGGTTGGGCGGGCGCTGGCTACCAACCCGCTCCCGCTGGCACTTCCATGTCACCGGGTGATTGCATCGGATGGGGGGCTGGGAGGGTTTTCCTCACCGCGCGGCGTGGAGGATAAAGCCGCATTGCTTGCCTTGGAGGGTGTTCGCATTCCTTAGCGTTGATCGGCCTGGTAACGTGAAGAGGGCGCACGGGAGTGCGCCCTCCACGTTTGTTTCGCAGGTGTCTAGTCGGAAGCTGCGGGCTTAAGCAGCTGCGAATCTTCCTCGCGGGCGATGCGACGCCCCTCATCGACATCAACCCGGCTGAGCAGGAATCCACCGACGAAGAAGAAGGCGATGATGCTCAGCACTGCCGGCCGACTGCTGCCGAACGTCGCTACAGCGAAGGCAAAGATAAGCGGCCCAACGATGGCGGAGAATTTCTCCATGATGCCAAACAGGCCAAAGAACTCGCCGCTCTTGGCAGCCGGTGACATGCTTGCATACAAGCTTCGGCTGAGCGCCTGACTACCACCCTGTACGACAGCAACCATCCACGCCAGGAACCAGAATTCAATCACAGAATTGATGATGAATCCCCAGATGGAAATCACTGCGTAGACCGCCAGCGCAAGCAGGACCGAACGCTTGGTATCCAGTGTTGCTGCGAGGTTGGTGAAGATCCCGCGTATGAGGAACGCAAGCCCGAGCAGGATAAGTTCCAGGCCGATGAGCAATCCAAGAACGAGGAGGAGATTGCTCTCCGGAGCCGGTGGCAGGACTTCCGCGCTCTCCAGGGAGAGCAATCTTCCCGTGCTTCCCGGGCTCGGGGATGGGGTGGCGATGAGCTCCAGTTCATATCGACCGGGGGCATTGGCCTTGATGGTTTGTTGAACACCATAGCGGTCTATTGTTGCGTAAGCGTCAATGACCACCGGTTCACCGCTGACCTCATCAAGGAGTGGATTCCCGTCCAGGTAGACGGCCCAGGCAGCATAGTCTGGTCCTGTTGAATAGGTGAGGACGACCTGTTCGCCGTTAAAAGCCATGGTCAGCACCGCTTCATCATCGGATGTTGTCAGGTAGGTGGCATCTGCGTCTTCGCCGATTAGGTCACTGGAGACAATGGTCTCTTCCCAGGTTCCCTGGCGATTGATGGCCATGTCCAGTGCCGGGTACAGCCCCTGGCCAACGGCATCTCCTTCTGCGAGGTAAGGGGCAGGAGGAGCTCCGATACTGTCAGCTGGAAGGGTGCGCGATCCAAGGATCCCGCCGACGGGAAGGGCGACGAGGTTGAGAATGATGAATGCCAGGTAGAAATTGCGCCTTTTCTCGCCTTTGCTGGGAAGACGACCGAAAATCAGGCTATAAGGGATCCCAACAAACTGAACGAGCAGCAGGGCAAGAATGAGCTCTGTGCTGCCAAAACCGAGCTCGGCTCCATAAATCGCGGCAACACCGATGATGGTTCCGATGCCATCGTTGTAGATCAGGAAGGCGAGCAGCAGCTTAAACAGCTCTTTATACTGGCGGATGTCTTTCAGAGTCTCGCCGATGCGTTCGAAACTTGCAGCAATGACGTTCGTACCTTCTTCGAGCACGGCTGTGGCAGTCGGGGGTTCGGGCACCCGGCGGAGCAAGGGGATGGAAAAGACCGCCCACCATAGTCCTACGGAAAGAAATGACAAGCGCGGTCCCCATGTACCGGGGAGAAACTGAATCATGGCGACGTTGATCGCGAGCAGAAGACCTCCCCCGAGATACCCCATGGCATATCCGCGGGTGGAAACTCTATCCTGATCCTCTTCGCGAGCGACGTGCGGCAGCAATGCATCATAGAAGACGTTGGCGCCTGTGAAGCCGATTCGTCCGAGCACAAACAAGATGGATGCCAGCAGCCAGTCTCCCGTGTCGACCAAAATGAGGAGCCCGGTGGCAACCACGCCGATGGTGAGGAAGATGGAGAGGAAAGGTTTCTTATTTCGTCGTATGTCGGATATCGTCCCAAGGATGGGTGAGAGAATGGCGACGATGAGGAGCGATAGGCTCAGCCCGGCGCTCCAGTAGGCGGTAGCCACAGACGCGCTGGGGAGTGTGGCGCCGGCAACCTGGCTGTAATACACGGGGAGAACCGCGGCCAGGATGGTTGTCGCGAAGGCGGAATTCGCCCAATCGTACATGGTCCAGGCTCGTATTCGACGTCGGTATTCCTGTTCGCTGGGCTGAAGCTGTGCTGCGGATGGCATGAGATACTCTCCTCTGGGATACGACTTTCCGGTGCGTGTTGAGTATACTGGAACCTCTTCTGAGAGCGAGTGAAGAATTCCCTAAGATTCGTTAACACGGCAGAATGGGAGTGAGACACGATGTGCGATACGATGGTAGCCCTGGGGAACGCCACAGCCGACGGCTCGGTGCTGTTTGCGAAAAACAGCGATCGCGAGGCCAATGAAGCACATGAGATCATAGGCCTTCCAGCAGCTGATTATCAGGAAGGTGAGCGAGTCGACTGCACATATCTCTCCATCCCGCAGGCAACCCACACATACGCTGTCATGCTTGCCAAGCCCTATTGGATTTGGGGTGCTGAAATGGGGGCCAATGAGCATGGCGTCGTGATCGGGAATGAGGCGGTGTTCAGCAGGATTCCAGCCGGCAAGGAACCTGGCTTGATCGGCATGGACTACTTGCGTCTCGGCCTTGAGCGGGGAGCCACTGCGCGTGAAGCGCTGGATGTGATCGTCCAGTTATTACGGCAGCATGGACAAAGCGGCAATTGCGGACACACGCATGGGCTCTATTACCACAATAGTTTCCTCATCGCGGATTTCCATGAAGCGTGGGTCCTGGAGACGGTCGATCGCATGTGGGTTGCGGAGAGGGTGCGTGATGTCCGTTCGATTTCAAACGGATACACCATCCATAAGCATTGGGATCTTGCATCGGAAGATGTGGTGGGGTTCGCCGTGAGGAAGGGTTGGTGCCGTTCCGAAGAGGACTTTGATTTTGCGGCTTGTTACGCGGACACCATCTTCACTCGCTTCAGCTTTTCCTCAGCGCGACAGTGCCGTTCCATGAAGCTGCTTGAGGATTCCCTGGGTTCTCTGCGGGAGGAGCATCTTATGGCCATCCTGCGTGACCATGGCGATGATGGAGGGGAGGATTGGTCTCCGAAGCGGGGTCTTGCCAATGTAACCATCTGCTGGCATGCTGGACCGGGCCCCATTCGCGACAGCCAGTCGGTGGGATCCATGGTCTCGCGGCTCACCGCGAAAGAGCAGACTCATTGGATCACAGGAACGTCTGCTCCCTGTACGGGCATCTTCAAACCGCTGTGGTTGGATTGTGGACTTCCGGACATGGGCGAGAGTCCGGGGAGTGTCTACACTGGTGACTCGCTCTGGTGGAGGCATGAGACCATGCATCGGGAGGTTCTGCGGGATTTCCCGACCAGGATAGCGTTGATTGTGGATGAGCGGGATGTATTGGAGCAGAGTTTTCTCACCCGCGCGCGTGCGCTGGAAGGTTCCCCGACCGGAGCACGCGGAGCACTTTCCAGGGAAAGCTTCAAGGAAGCGCAACGGCTGTACAGCGAGCTTCAGCCTGCTGTGGCATCGGCTCCTCTCAAGGGGCGGCTTCCCATGCTGTACGCGCTGGCGTGGCAAGGGTTCAACCGGAAAGCGGGCCTCTCAGATCGGGAGCGCGTGCGCAAGGCTATTCGTCGCAGACGTAAGGATGGATTGATCCCTGGTTTTGGGGATGGATCGGGGCGGCAGGAGGATTAAGCCCGAGGTCTACTCACGCAGGGCATTCTTGATGAGGAGGGACAAGGTTTGCATATCCAGGGGTTTATGCACCCATCCAACGATGCCCTCTTCCAACAGGTCCTTGCCATCGTCGCCAAGGGGGTACCCTGTCAGCAGGATCATGCGCACATCAGGATCGACCGATTTAAGTTCCTTGAAGAGTTCAGTGCCACCCATTTCTGGCATGACCAGGTCGCTGAGTACAAGATCGATGTTGTTGTGTTTATAAAGTTGAAGGGCTTCGAGACCCGATCCGGCTGTGTATACGTGGTAGTTAAGCATGGAGAGGATTTCGGCAATTGCCTGTAGCGTGATGGCATCATCTTCGACCAGCAGGATCGACTCGTTTACACCTTCGAGCGCGGTTCTCTGTGTAACATCCTCATCCGCTGGCTCAAGATCCGTGACGGCGGGGAAGAAAATGGAAAAGCGGGTGCCACTTTCAACCTCACTATCCGCCAGGATATACCCATTGTGCTGTTTGATGATTCCATAGACCTGGGCGAGCCCCAGGCCGCTCCCCTTCCCGGCCGCCTTGGTTGTGAAGAAGGGCTCGAAAATCCTGGGCAGGTGCTCTTCGGGGATTCCGATGCCCTCATCTTCAACTTCAATGTGGATCCAATCGCCGGGTTTCATAGGTTCAAACGGAGGTTCCTCGCCAAGCTTTACCGTAAGAGCGCTCACGCGGATATCAAGACGACCGCCTTCGGGCATGGCGTCACGGGCGTTGAGCGCGAGGTTTAGGAAAGCTTGATAGAGACGTGAAGGATCCCCATTCATCTTAAGCGGGTCGCGGCTGAAGGTAAGATTCAGCGCGACTTTATCAGGCAGGGAACTATTCAAAAGTTCCTGAAGATCGGCGAAGAACGTTGTCAGATTGATAATCTCTCGCCTCAGCAGCCCCTTGCGGGCAAAGTCCAATATTTGCTGGGTGAGGCCAGAAGCTTGACGGGCTTGTTTGAGGATGATGTTCACCCGGTCCTGATTCTCGGGTGATAACGACAGATCTTGTAAGATGATTTCCGAATAAAGCGTGATCGGCATGAGCGCGTTGTTGAAGTCATGGGCGATTCCAGCCGCAAGCTGGCCTACAGCAGCGAGTCGTTCCTGACGGATGGCATGCTCCTGCGTTGCCTGCAGTTCCTGCAGGGCTTCTTCAAGCTTGAGTTTTGACTCCTGGAGCGCGCGCTCATTTTTCTTGCGCTGGGTGATGTCGCGCACAACGGTGAGCACAGAGCTGACCTGTTCATTCTCTACAATGGGGATCTTGCGTGTTTCCGTGATGATTTCCTCGTCACGAAGGATGATTGAGCCTTCCTCATTGCTGATGGCGAGGCCTTCCTCAAACACGGTCTCATACTCCTGCAGCGAGCGTTCGGAGAGGAAGGGAAAAACATCATCCACACGCCTGCCAATGGCATCCCGGTTAAAGCCCAGCGACTCGAGCCAATCCTGGAACCGCCGATTAATGAGGCGGACGCGAAGATCAGCGTCAATGACATGAATCCCGTCCGCCATGGCATTGATCGTTTTGCGATATCGCTCCTCGCTGTTCCTGAGAGCCTGCTCCTGGAAAAGCCGCGCGGTGATGTCTTCCACCATGCCGTCCAGATGGCGGACGGTCTTGCCATCTTCGTTGTATATGACCTTCGCCGTCACAGAAGCCCAGATACGTTCGCCGTCTTTGCGGATCAACTCGAGCGGATACCCGGTAACACTGCCATTTCGAAGAAGCACATCCAGAAACAGTTGGCGCTGTTGTTCATCTTCGTACAGCCGAATGACGGGGGTCTCCAGGATTTCCTCTTCGCTTTCAAAACCAAGCATTGTAACGAAGGCGGGGTTTGCCATAAGAAAACGTCCATCTGGCCCTGGCGTGTTGCGGTAGGCGCCAATGGGTATGCCTTCCACCAGGGAGGCATAGCGCTCTTCGCTCGCCTTAATCGCCATTTGCTCCTGCTGGATCTCGAAGGCTCTACGAATCGTTTGATCGCTGATCCAGTTCAAGACCACGATCACGATTAAGCCGAGAAACAGCCCTAGCGCGTCCACGCTTACCGTTTCCAGAGGCTGTGTCACGGTAAGGAGCAAACCGGCCGCTTGCAAGTTGGCGAGTGTGAGGAAGGCGATTACCGTGAGAAAGGCGTAGCAGATGGCTATCCATAGATCGAGAAGGATTCCAGCAAGTGCCACGGCCAGAATGAAACCAACGATGTTCATATGACCAATGCCTGTGTAAAAGGTGGAAATGAACATACTCACGTAGAGGCCAGTGGGGATGAGAAACGAGGCGAACAAGGTGTGTTCGCGCTCGTTCAAGAACCAGGCTGCAAGCACAATCAATCCAAACCCGAGGGGCAGGATGATGTCTGGTGTGCCGCCATCCGAGAAAATCCATCTCAGCAGGCTGATGACAAGGTAGATGCCTAAGGGAAGGGCAAGACCAAAGAGGACAATGCGCAGGATGCGTTTGCGGTACTCATGGATCCTCGCGCTGGAAGGGGGATCCATTTGGCTGGAGATATCGTCAAGCATCGTCTTCAGTAACATCATTCTGCGGCTCTCTTTTTTCCTGCTTCAAAGGAGTTGCGCACTTCAAGCCCGATGTCGAGCGATGATCAGGGGGATGAAACACAAAGCACGTTCCCTTGATCAAGGCCTTGGATTATCCAAAGTATAGCAGTCAGAGCATGGAATGTCTGCTATATTGGGGGGCGACCCGCGTGGAAGTGGTAACGGATGAGGCGATTGTCATCGAGACGCTGCTTGTTGTGTCTGTCACTGCTGGTGATGGTGTTCGCACTTTGCGGTTGCGAGATGGTAGCCATTGGGACCTCGTTCGAAGCGGAGACGCTTGATAGTATCCGGGCGCAGGAGACATCCCTGGCCGTGCAGCGGGGCATTCTCACCCAGCAGGTCGTATACACCACGCGCAATGCACCAACACTGTCGCCCTCCCCCGTTGCAACGGTGACACCCTCGCCCACGAGCGTGCCCTTCACACCATCGCCGACACCTACAGCAGAGATCGGTCAGCGCAGCCCGGAAGATTTCGCGCTGACATTGGGCCCTCCCCATGATGCAGATGCTTTTGACGGGGAGGGTGGTGTGTTCCTGCCCTCGAACGATGGGGCTAGCCGGGCCCTTTTGTCGGATGGGCGCTATGTCATTGAATTTGACTCGCGGGGGCGCTGGACCTGGTATTGGAGCTTTATCGACGCGGGTGACTTTTATTCAGATATTCTTGTGATCCAGAGCACGACGTGTGTGGAGGATGATGCAGCCGGGCTGCTGTTCCGTGGTAGCGCTGTGAGGGATGAGGCCTATCTTTTTGGTGTGAATTGTGCAGGAGAATACTTTATTGGGCTCACTTCCTCCCCGGGCGCAGACGGCTCCATTTGCAGCACAGGCTATGATGGCTCGGTCGATTGCAGGTACCAACGCTGGCAGTCGGATGACATCATCCATTCCGGTCCTGGAGCGGTCAATCGACTGGGTGTGTATGCCGTTGGTGATCATCTCGATTTCTATGTGAATGGTGTATGGCTGGAGTCACGCGATGTGGATGCTCTCTCGCCGGAGTGGCGTTTCTGGCGCGGAAATATTGCTTTGTTTCTGCGCTCAGCTCAGGTGAACAGGGCATCCGTGGAATTTGACGATTTCAACATGTGGTACTTTGAGTAACCTGGCTGGGCCAAGGCCCCATGTCGTGTGAATGGCTGAAAATGGGATTTCAACGATACAATGGGTACAAGATGTCAGGATGGATGACGAGGTAATCATGACAGCGAACACCCGGATCAATGTGCTTGCAGATCGTCGAATCGTGTTAGGCGTCACAGGTTCGATTGCGGCATACAAGGCCGCTGATCTTGCCTCGAAACTCACCCAGGCGGGTGCGAGCGTCGATGTGGTGCTCACGGAGTCTGCATGTCGATTTGTTTCTCCACTCACGTACCGCTCTGTGACCGGACGAGCGGCCTATATCGATGAGGATCTTTGGACGGAGTCGTTGCTGCACATTCGCCTTGGACGGGAAGCGGATCTTGTGTTAGTCGCGCCGTGTACAGCGACCACGCTCTCAAGGTTGGCCGTCGGAAGTGGTGACAGTTTGCTTCCTCTGCTTACCCTTGCTGCAGACTGCCCGCTGCTTGTGGCACCTGCCATGGATGCCGGCATGTACAGCCATCCTGCGACAGAGGCAAATATCAAAACCCTGGTGGGACGTGGAGTGACGATCCTGGGCCCGACAGAAGGGCGCATGGCCTCTGGCGAAATGGGGCTTGGGCGGATGGTGGAACCGGCGACCATCCTCGGACATGTCCGCAAAGCCCTTGGTGCAGACGGCCCGCTTGCCGGCCGGATGGTTGTCGTCACTGCCGGCGGGACGCGCGAGCCCATCGATCCTGTTCGGGTGATCGCCAATCGTTCCTCGGGCAAACAGGGTTTTGCTGTCGCGCAGGCCGCGCTGGACGCCGGCGCTCAGGTAAGGCTCATCACCACGCCGACCTGTCTCCAGCCACCTGTGGGAGCCGAGATGCTTGCGGTTGAGACAGCTGGTGAAATGCGCGATGCTGTGCTCGAAGCCAGCCGCGCTGCTGACATCCTGGTCATGGCTGCCGCCGTGGCAGACTTTCGTCCTCAGGGATCCAAGAAGCAGAAAATCAAGCGACGTCATGGCACACCCGAGTTGATACTTGAACCAACGGAGGACATCCTCCAACTAGCTTTGGAACAACGACAGGTATCGGGAAAGCCGGACATCCTTGTAGGCTTTGCGGCGGAGAGCGAAAATCTCATCGACCATGCACAAGCCAAGCTGAAGGAGAAAGCACTCTCGCTGCTGGTCGCCAATGACATCAGCAGCGAGGACGCTGGATTCGGGGTGGATACGAACCGTGTGGTGCTGTTGACGCAAGAGGTTGTCGAGGAGCTGCCATTACTGAGCAAGACGGACGTCGCCGAGGCCATTATTGCCCATATCGTCCCCCTGCTGGACTCGGGATCCTCTTGAGGCGGGAAGGCTGCATGACAGGTAACCTCTGGCTGGGAACACAGGGATTTTCTTTCAAGGACTGGGTGGGTCCATTTTATCCAGCCGGCACCTCCTCTAAAGCGTACCTGCAGACATATGCGCAACACTTCCCTGCTGTCGAAATTGACTCCACCTTCTATGGAACCCCGCGTCCCTCAACCATTCTCGGTTGGTATGACCGCACACCGGATTCCTTCACCTTCGCCGCAAAGTTTCCGCGTCAGATCACGCATGAGAAGAAACTTGCGAACTCCCTCCCTGAGGCGCGGGCGTTCATTGAGACGATGCGTGCACTTGGAGATAAGCTCGGGGTGCTCATCCTTCAGTTCGCCTATGATTTCAACCCCGAGTTCCAGGCTCGTCTGGATGACTTTCTCGGTGAGTTGCCTGAAGGGACTCGTTACGCTGTCGAAGTCCGCAATCGGGGCTGGCTCACGGATGATTTCCGATTTCTGCTGGAACAGCACAACGCGGCGTTGGTCCTGCAGGATTTACACTACATGCCCCGGGTAGACTGGATAACGGCGGACTTTACCGTCATCCGCTGGTTGGGCCGACGAAAAGATGTCAACGTCTTTGATCGCATACAGATTGACCGCGCGGAATCCATGCAGGCATGGGCTGTGCTGGTTCGCTCGTTCCTGGAGCGGGATGTTGATGTATTTGGATTCTTCAACAACCACTACGCTGGCCACAGTCCGGAGAGTGTGCGCCAGTTTGCTGAAATGCTGGATATCCCCCTGTCGTCCACCTCGCCTGATCCCCCACAGATGGCACTTGACCTCTAAGAACGGAAGAACCGTACTACGGGCATGGCCCTTTAAGGGGATGGAAGTGCCTGGCAGGATCGTTTAGACTTCCAGCAGGTACTTGTGTAAAGGAGTCGGTAATGGACAGGTTGTATTCTCGTTCCACGTTCCACGTTGTTGCAGTAGTCCTCTTCGCGTTGGCCATCGCAGCATGTTCCCGGCCACTTATGGAACCCCGAACCAGTGTAGAAACTGTGTTGGAAACCGCTCCCGCAAGCGGTGATGGCCAGCCCTCTGAAACGGTCGTAGAGACTGAACCGACAACCAGCAGGATAACGGAAGCTGCACCCGCGATCCCGACCGCAAGCGTCACGCCTGCTGAAGAGCCTGTTGTGCTCAACCCACTCACCGGTGAACCTGTGGAGGATGCCGGTGACCTCGCCGTTCGCCCGCTTCTCGTTTCGGTCTCCAATTTTCCCGTGTCAGCCAGGCCGCAAGCGGGTCTCTCCCTCGCCACCCAGGTCTGGGAGACGTTTATCGGGGACGGGATGACACGCTTCCTCGCTGTATTCTATGGGGATTATGCACGGAATCTCCAGGCTATCCTGGAAAACCCCCTCGTTGAGGGCTCACAGGATGGTTTTGTGATCGGACCTGTGCGGTCCGGACGCGTCGTGTTTGAAGATATCAAGGCGCTGTTCGAGGGAGCAGCACTGATTACGGCAGGCGCGTCGCCGGATGTGGCTGAGCAGCTCACCAGCCGTGTTTCTGTGTATGGGGACGATGATGGGAACATTAACAGCACGGGCGTTGAGGTGGGGGATCTGTCTCGAGTGGGGGAGATGACGGTAGATCCATCCCGGTATGCCACGCTGAGCTTCGATGAGACAGCTCCGGAAGGTGGAGAACCCGCCGATTTCTTCCGTATTGTTTACAACTATTACAACCAGATTGGCTGGGACTATGCTCCCGAGCTGGGCGCGTACCTGCGTTCGCAGGATACCGCTGACGGAACTGGTGAACTGGTACCTGCCGTTGAGCGCCTGACAGGTGAACAACTCGCCTTTGACAACGTGCTAGTGTTATGGGCGCAACATCGCTATGTCACGCCAACCATCCTCGAAATGCAGCTTGTGTACGTCTGGGATCAGCGCGGACTGCTCTTCCGGGATGGCAGGATGTATCCTGTACTCTGGTCGAGCCGCAGCGGGCGGTTTATGGTCTATGATGAGGACGGGCAGGTCGTGCCGCTGAACCCCGGCTCAACGTTTGTGCAAGTTGTTAGCTGGCAATCGACCTGGAACCCGGACACGATGGTGGTGCGCTATCATAATCCGCCTTTGCCCTGATTGAGGTTAGGAACCGAAGAAGAACCGGCGGAGCTACCGCCGGTTTTTCATTTCCATTTCCATCGCAGGCACCGGTTGCGCTACAATGAGGCAAGCGTGCAGGCAGGATATGGGCGCGTAGAAAGGATGCAATTCGCATGGACCTACAGCTGGTCGCTATCGAAAAACCGGAAGCAGTCAACATCGTCCTCGGACAAGCTCATTTCATCAAGACCGTTGAAGACCTGCATGAGGCGATCATCGGTGCGGTCCCAGGGGCGGAATTCGGATTGGCTTTTTGTGAAGCATCCGGACCAGCGTTAATCCGTCGCAGTGGAACATCGCCGGAGATGATCGCTATCGCTGTTAAGAATGCAAAGGCTATTGCAGCAGGTCACAGTTTCATCCTCGTGTTGGGGAATGTTTTTCCCATCAATATCTTAAACGCGGTGAAGATGGTGCCGGAAGTGTGCCGCATCTTCTGTGCGACCGCCAACCCGGTCGAGGTTGTCGTGGCGGAAACGGAAAGCGGACGCGGCATCCTCGGTGTCATCGATGGCATGAAACCGGCCGGCCTCGAGGATGAGGATGCGGAGAGAGCCCGCAAGCAACTCCTGCGACAGTTCGGATACAAACTTGGTTAAGAGCAGACAGAGAGGTGCCAGCATGGCGCACACCAATTCCATAACCGATGTCCCCGGGATTAAAGTTGGTCATGCCGATGATGCAGTAGGGATGACCGGATGCACGGTTGTGCTGTGTGAGGGCGGCGCCGTTGCAGGCGTAGACCAACGGGGCGGCGCACCTGGCACCCGCGAGACGGATGCGTTACGCCCGATGCATCTCGTGCAGAAGGCGCACGCCGTGCTGCTCGCAGGGGGCTCTGCCTTTGGTTTGGACGCCGCAAGTGGCGTGGTCGCTTACCTTGATGAGAAGGGGATCGGATTCGATGTCCAGGTCGCCCGTGTGCCCATCGTCCCGGCGGCAATCCTCTTTGACCTTGCTGTCGGGGACGCGGCGGCTCGTCCGGATGCGGAGATGGGAAGGCAGGCGTGCCTGAACGCCAGCTCTACGCGCCCGAAGGAGGGAAATGCTGGAGCAGGGATGGGCGCTACCGTGGGAAAGGTTTTCGGCATGGGCGGCGCCATGAAATCCGGCATAGGCACGGCGAGTGTTGTTCTCCCCGGAGGGCTGGTCGTCGGAGCTTTGATCGCCGTCAATGCTTTTGGGGATGTCGTCGACCCCGAGTCGGGCGGCATCGTGGCCGGTGTGCGTCCAACGAAGCTTGGACCGATTTCCGTCGGGGGCCGCGAAGCTTTTGCGCTGACGTTGGAGGTGATGAAAACGACGGCAGGGAAAACCGCGCTCAAGTTGGCGAGCGGAGGGAATACGGTCATCGGTGTGATTGCGACCAACGCGCGCCTCACGAAAGAGGAGGCCAACAAAGTCGCCCAGATGGGGCAGGACGGTGTGGGACGTGTGATCCGGCCGGCACACACCATGCTGGATGGGGACACCTTGTTTGCTCTGGGGACCGGAGAGAAAAATGCCAATGTGAACCTGATCGGCGCGTATGCGGCCGAAGTGGTCAGCGCAGCCATCCTGAATGCCGTACGCCGTGCAGAAGGGATCGATGGACTTCCAGCCACAAGCGAGTATCCCTGACATGACGGGTATTGACATGCACTTGCTCCAGCGTTATTCTCCCAACCGGAAAGGGGCACCATGTTCAGAAGGACTATTGATCAGCAGGCGAATGAAAGCCAGCCACCCGAGCGGGTGGATTCTGTCCTCGGCGCAGGAATTTCATGGCAGGGAGAAGTACATGGCCGTGGCGGACTGCGCATCGACGGAAGCTTTGAGGGTGAGATCAAGCTGCAGGGAATTGTCGTCATCGGCTCACAGGGGCGTGTGACCTGCGAACGGATTGTCGCAGATACGGTGGTCGTCGCCGGGTATGTCAAAGGTGATCTGATGGCACGCCGGGTGGAGATCAACCAGACTGGACGGGTGTGGGGTAATGTGCTTACGACGTCCTTTGCCACGCAGGAAGGTGCTTTCCTGCGGGGACAGATTACGATGGAAGAGGAACTCGATCTTGGTTTTCCCGAGGTGGAGCAGCCAGGAGACAGCACACCGAGTGATGAGGAGTCGGCCGCTTCGACGGGGTCAAGTGGGGAGGCGAGTGTCGGCTGAGAATGCGGTTGACGCATCGATCGAGCACCGCACCGGATCCGGTGCGGTTGTTGTTTAAGGCGATGGTTGTTGGAAGATCAGTTCAATGGAGCCAGGGTAGGTCTGGCCGAGTTCATTCGTGCAGGGGCTGCTCTCCAGGCCGGTAATGGGAACCTGACCATCGACCAGTTCCAGTTGATAAACCACACCAGGGGTAATGTCAACATCGCCGTAGCCGAGCCCTATCTCGGGTTTGAGACCGGTGAAAAACTGATCCTGCCCCTCGTCCCAGCGGATAAGCACTGCAATGCCCGGTAATGGATTGCCATCGGCATCCTGGACATACACCATGAGAAGGGGTTGAGAAACACGAGGATCGCAGATTGGCTCTGACGAAACCAGAGCGAACGGCGCACCAGGCGTGGCTGTTGGAACACGGGTTGCGGCTGGCTGCAGGGTGGGCGTCGGCGAAGACGGGGGTGTGCCTGTCGGTGTTGGTGTTGCTGTGACGGCGGTGGGGCTGGGGGTTGCCGGATTTGAGAGGGCGGCAGCCAACTGGGCGAGCGCGCGCGCTTCGTCGACGGGTCGTTCTTCCGAAAGTGAAAGCTGCGCCAGACGGCTCAATTCCGACGCGGCGTTGATGTCCGTGAAGACCGCCAGCCGCCCTTGCGCCTGTTCAAGGTTCCCGGTCTTTGCGAAGCTGAGCGCTGTGAGCAGGACGTATTCTTCGCGGTAAACCGTGCGCAGGGATGCTGGCGTGGTCTCATTAAAGGAGAGCGGGTTGATGACCCAACTGTAGGTCACCCCGGCTGCGATGCCGAGGATGGCACCCAGCAGGAGAGAGAGGGTATCGCGCCGTGTCATGGCGCTTGAACTCCGGGAGAGGAGGGAAGCGAACGCAGCTGAACGGCGAGTTCATTCAAGGATTCAAGATCTTCGCGCGGGATCTCGCGTTCAATGCCGTCATTGATGGCGGCAATCACCATTTCGTCAGGTGCTTGAGGACCCAGAGCGGCTAGCCGGATAAGTGCCTGTTGGAGATCCTGATCGAGGCTGTAGGCATCGGCGACCATGATGACATAGTCGATGCGGTATGTTTCCTGGAGCGTATCCGGGGTTGTGTCCACGAGCTCTACCGGATGCAAGCCCCATCCATATACCAGACCGATGGCGATGCCGAGCAGGATACCGATTAGAAGCCGTGATGTTGACATCATGTCCCGACCAAGGCGTGCATGTCGGCATTGTGCCACATCGTCTTGGGAACCGCAACAGGGATGAAGAAACCCCGGCTCAGGCCGGGGCTGCTTGTGCTATAATCGCCAGGTGCCGAAGGTGGGAATCGAACCCACACTCCCGAAGGAACGCGATTTTGAGTCGCGCGCGTCTGCCAGTTCCGCCACTTCGGCGCACGTTCAGTATATTCATATGCCCGCGGCCGGTCAAGACCAGTGCAGCATCCGGGACGCGGGCTGATGATGTAAGGTGGTCATGAAGATAGGATTGATTGGACTTCCCTCTTCGGGGAAGACGACGGTTTTCAATGCATTAACAGGCTCGGATTTGCCAACAGGCAGCATGACCGGAGCCCCATTTGAGATTCATACGGCGGTGGTCAGCGTCCCTGATGTGCGAATGGACGCGCTGACTGCGTTCTACCATCCACACCGGACCACGCCGGCACAGGTCACATATGCGGACATCAGCGGCCTGAAAGCCGATGTGGGGCGTGAAGGTTTGCCAGGACCTCTGGTCAACCAACTCGAGCAAATGGATGGGCTCATCCACATCCTGCGAGCCTTTCCAGATGAGGTGGTTCCGCATCCACAAGGGAGTGTCAATCCTGCTCGGGACGCCTCCATGATGGCTTCGGAGTTCATCATCCACGACATGCTGGTCGTGGCAAAACGTCTTGAACACCTCCATGAAGACGATGAGCGGAACGCTCGCGACCGCGGCGAGATCGAGCGGGATATCCGCTTGTTTGAGCGCCTTGAGCAAGCACTGGATGACGGACAGGCGGTGCGCGAGTTAACGTTCTCCAGGGACGAGGATCGGCGGCTCGCCGGCTATGGTTTGCTTTCCCGCAAGCCGATGCTGCACGTCCTCAACCTGGCTGAGGGTCAGGAACTTTCCGCTATGGACCCCGAGGACTCTGAGACAATTGCGCTGCAGGGCGAACTCGAGATGGAACTCGCCCAGTTGAGTGAAGATGAGGCCAAAGCCTTTTTCCAGGAGTATGGGATCCAGGATCCTGCACGGAAGCGCATCATCCGTGCATCCTATGAGCTGCTGCATCTCCAATCCTTCTTCACCGTTGGAGAGGATGAGGTGCGGGCGTGGACGATCCCGCTTGGTGCGACGGCGCTTGACGCTGCCGGCACCATTCATTCCGATCTCGCCCGCGGCTTTATCCGCGCTGAAGTGATTCCATGGAATGAATTGCTGGATATGGGCGGCTTACCGGAGGCGCGGCAAGGGGGTAAATTGCGTCTCGAAGGAAAGTCGTATATTGTGGAGGACGGTGATATTGTCCATATCCGCTTCAACATTTGAGGGATAACTGATGACTACTGCTGTGTATAAGCAAGAACGTTGGAGTTTGGAAGACCTGTATCCTGGTTTCGACAGCGAGGATGTTAAGCAGGATGTTGAACGTCTTGAAGATCAGATCGCCGAGTTTGAGCGCGCGCGCAAGGAGCTGGAAGGGCTTTCTCCAGAACGCTTTCTCGAACTCCTACAGATGTATGAGGGCCTGACGAGACTCCTCAGTCGCTTGATGTATTTTGCGCATCTCAGCTTCGCAGCGGACACGCAGGATCAACAGGCACAGAGTTTTCTGGCACAAAGTCAGCAGCTGGCAGCGCAAGCTGAGAACCGGACCCTGTACTTCAAGCTTTGGTGGAAAGGGCTTGATGATGACGCAGCTACGCCCCTTCTGGATGCGTCAGGCGACTACCGCTACTGGCTGGAAGCGCTGCGACTGCAAAAACCTTATACGCTTTCCGAGCCGGAAGAAAAAATCATCAATTTGAAAGACGTGAATGGTCCCGCAGCTCTTGTGACACTCTATGACGCCATCACCAATCGCTATGTCTTCCGGATGGAGGTAGATGGCGAAGAAAAGGAACTGACACGCGGCGAACTGATGGTGTATGTGCGCAGTGCAGATCCTTCACTGCGCGCTGCGGCATATCAGGAACAGTTACGGGTATATGCAGATGATGCCCCGATTCTCGGCCAGCTGTATCAGTACATCGTGCGTGACTGGCGCAGTGAAGGTGTAGACCTGCGCGGTTATGCATCACCGATTGCACTGCGTAATCTCAGTAACCACATCCCCGATGATGTGGTCGACACCTTGCTGAAGGTCTGTCGGGAGAATGCAACCCTGTTTCAACGCTATTTCCACTTGAAGGCGAAGTGGCTGGGGGTCGATCGGCTTCGTCGTTATGATGTGTATGCGCCGGTTGTAGAAACGGCGAAGACCTATACCTTTGAACAAGGTGTGCAGATGGTGCTCGAGAGCTACCGGGCTTTCAACGCAGAGGTTGCTGATCTGGCAGAGGAGATCTTATCGACGCACCATGTGGACAGCGAGGTGCGTAAAGGGAAACGCAGCGGAGCGTTTTGTGCAACTGTCGGACCTGACCTGGCACCGTATGTGTTGATCAACTACCAGGACCGTCCTGATAGTGTGGCGACGCTTGCGCATGAACTGGGTCACGGGGTCCACTCTCTGCTGGCCGCCCATCACACGGCGCTGACCCAGCATTCCACCCTTCCGCTGGCGGAGACGGCCTCGACGTTCGGAGAGATGCTGCTCGTGGACCACATGCTCGCCAATGATCCCGATCCGGACGTCCAGCGAGATCTCTTGTTTAAGCAGATGGATGACTCTTATGCCACCATCATGCGTCAGGCATTCTTCGCGATCTTCGAAAGAGAAGCGCATGAGAAGATCAAGGGTGGCGCTTCCGTCGATGAACTCAGCGATCTCTACCTGGCGAATCTGAAGGATCAGTTTGGGGATGCGCTGGATCTCAGTGATGATTTTCGTCACGAATGGGTCGCCATCCCGCATATCTATCATACGCCCTTCTATGTGTATGCCTATGCTTTTGGCCAGCTGCTGGTGCTCGCGCTCTATCAGCAATACAAGCAGGAAGGGGATAGTTTCAAACCGCGTTACCTGGACATCCTCAGTGCGGGTGGTTCCAAGGCGCCGATGCAAATTCTCGATGAAGCTGGTGTGGATGTGCGCTCTGCTGACTTCTGGCAGGGTGGTTTCGACGTTCTTCAGGCATCCTTGGAAGCACTGGAAGCGATTGACATTCCGACCTGATTTCAGGTGATGGATGAAGGGGTGAAAGACAACAAGGTGGAGCTTGTGCTCCACCTTGTTTGATGTTTCATGGGGGAGAGAACTGGCGGAGAGGGTGGGATTCGAACCCACGGTGGCCCAAAGGGCCACAACGGTTTTCGAGACCGCCCCGTTCAACCACTCCGGCACCTCTCCGCGGCAGGGTGGATTATAGCCCAGCCGCTGTCAGATTTCCACCTTGGTGCCGGGATCGGGGAACTGCACATCCTCGAAACCGAGACCCCTCATTTTTTCCATCAACGCTTCCGCGGCATCTTTCTCTCCATGCACGAGGTACACTGTTTCGACCCTGTCCTTGACGGCGCTGGCATAGTCAAGTAGGAACTGCTGATCTGCGTGAGCGGAGAGCCCGTTGATGGTCACGACTTCAGCGCGTACGTCATGCGCTTCGCCGAAAATCTTTATCGATTGGGATCCTTCCAACAAGCGGCGCCCAAGCGTGTGCGGCGCCATCCAGGACGTGATGAGCACGGTGTTGCGTGGGTTGTGGATGTTATTGCGCAGGTGGTGCAGGATTCGGCCGGTTTCCGCCATGCCCGATGCGGAGATGATGATCGCAGACCCTTGGACATCGTTAATGGCTTTGCTCTCCTCGACGGAGCGTGTGAAGGTTAGCAGGTCAAAACCGAGGGCCTGTCCATGAGGATCCTCCCGCATGAAACGCCGGGCTTCTTCGTCGAAGCATTCCGGGAACTTACGAAAGATTTCCGTCACATTGATGGCAAGCGGGCTGTCGACAAAGACCGGTACCCGGGGAACTTCCCCCTTATCGAACATGCGGTGGAGGTAATAGACAAGCGTCTGTGTCCTCCCAACCGCGAAGGCAGGAATGATCACCTTGCCTTTGCGTTCGAGTGTGCGCCGCACGGTCTCCCGGAGTTGTTCATAGGCCCTCTGCGGGGGATGGTGATTGCGGTTGCCATAGGTACATTCCATGATGAGGATGTCGACATCATGCGGCAGGACGGGATCACGCAGGATGGGTAGATCCACACGACCAATGTCGCCCGAAAACATCACCCTTCGCTTGCGGCCCTTCTCCTCTAGATCAAGAACAACCCCTGCCGAGCCGAGGATATGACCGGCCTCCACGAGCGTAGCCTTCACACCCGGAATCACATCGAACGGCTGATTGAGTTCCTGGGGCTGGAAGAAATTGGCGGTTCGTTGAGCGTCAGCCTGGGTGTAGAGGGGTTCAAGGGGCGCTTCTCCCCGGCGAGCGCGTTTCTTGTTGACATAACGGACATCATACTCCTGGATGTGCCCCGAGTCCATGAGCATGATTTCGGCGAGGCGGTGCGTAGCTCGGGTGCAGTGTATGGGTCCTGTGAAGCCCTGTTTCACCAGATTAGGGAGGTTGCCAGAATGGTCTATATGAGCATGCGAAAGAATGACCGCTTCAATTTCTTTGGGTTCAAAAGGGAAGTTGAGGTTGCGGGAATAGGTCTCCTTGCGGCGACCCTGGAAAAGGCCGCATTCAAGGAGGAACTGCTGTCCACTTACTTCAACAACGTGCCTTGATCCGGTGACGGTCTGTGCTGCTCCATAGAAGGTGATATGCATGCTTGAGCCCTCTTTCCTCGTTTACTGCCACAATGCCTTCAGGATGGCTTTGCCGTAAGTGCGGTAGCGCCAGTTGAGCGGAGCCATCAATGGCTGCAGTTCTTCCATTTTTTTCGGGGCCGCATGGGCAATGTCCTCCATGATCTCGCGGGGAAGGATGATGTCGGACTCGACACTGCGTTTCCGCCCCTGCTGTTTTCGCCAACGATGAAGGTTGTCGTAACGGTGTTGATATACCTCATCGCGCGGTTTCCGCGTTGGTTTTACGGGAGGTTTAGCTTGCGCACCACGCTTGACGGCATCAAGAATGTGGCTTTTGTATCGACGCAGAATGGATGCTGGCACATCAGTGATGTTTTCCAAATCAGAGTTGTTGGTCGGGCTGGCTTGCGCAATAGACAAGAGGGCTTTGTCGTGCATCACTTTGAAATGCGGACGATTGGCACGCCGCGCTTCGGTATCCCGCATGAGGTACAGTTCTCGCAAGATAGCCATTTGCCTGGGATTGAGATCGCGCGCATGCCGGATTCCCCAGAAACCATTTTCGTCAAACCCGTTCTCATGGGCTTTAACGTGTGTGAGCAGCTCGCAGAGCTCGGCGGCTTCTTCCATACGGCCGGCTTTCCGTAGTTCAGCCTCGAGATGGGCTTCCAGCGGGATCAGGTAGTGTGTGTCAAGGCGAGCGTAATATCGCATATCTTCAGAGAGCGGTCTTGCACCCCAGTTTGCGCGCTGATATTTCTTGTTAACCTTGACCTCGAACACGTTTTCAAGCAGTGATCCAAGACCGGTTTTCTTCCAACCCAGGGTGCGGCAGGAGACGCGTGTATCCGCAATGTTCACGAACTCGAATCCAAAATCTCGCTTGAGGCACATCAAATCGTATTCCGAGCCATGAAAAACTTTCTTCAAATCCGGTCGTTGGAAGACCTCGCCCAGGGAACTCAAATCTTCGATCTTGAGTGGGTCTACAAGGATATCCTTGCCAGGAAAAGAGAATTGGATGAGGCAAACCTGCTCCTGGTAGGCGTATAGGCTGTTGGATTCAGTGTCCACGGCAAGCTGGGATTCGTGGCGGAGGTCTGCGATGAACTGCTCCAGGCCGGCTTTGGATTCGATCAGATGTAGTGGGGTGTTCAAGGTCGATGTCATGGAGCTATTATACCCGCATGGCAGATAGTTCCTGAGAGAAACAGCAGAATGATACAATCAAGCTGTCTATCAGGAGGTGGTAGAGGTGCGTGAGCGCAATATTCCCTGGAAGATGCTCGTCGGTATGACGGTGATCCTCGCAGCTTTGTTGTTTCTCATCATCCCCTCCCTTCAATCGGGGGCTCAATACTATCTCATGATCGATGAACTGCTCTCTGAGCGGGAACGGTATCAATCGGAGGTGGTGCGCATATCCGGCGCCGTCATCGGTGAAAGCATCGAATGGGATGCAGAGACAGATGAACTGCGCTTTTTGCTCGCAAATGTACCGGCCGATCTGGATGTCATCGAAGCGGAGGGCGGGTTTCAGGCCAGCTTGCATTTGGCGGTGACAGATCCCGAACGTACCCGGCTGCTGGTGGTTGCTTCTGGCGCACCCCCCGAGCTGCTCCAGGATGAGGCGCAGGCCATTGTAACCGGCCGGCTGGGCGAGGAAGGCGCTTTCTATGCGGACGACATCTTGCTGAAATGCCCCTCCCGCTACCAGGCAGAGCGGCCAGAGGAAAGCGCTGACGATGGTGATGGTTGGAGTGGAGAGGTAGATTGATAACCCACACAGCGCTTGCCGGACTGATGCTTGCTCTGGTGTTCCTCGGATATGCGATTGCTGCCATTCTTCTTCGAAGGGGTGATCAACGCTGGATGGAGAGCGCCCGGCGTGCAGTGCAAGCAGCTTCTATGCTCACGTCGCTGGCGCTGGCATTTTTTCTCTACCTTCTTGTACACCAGCGCGTCGAATATGCAGCCGTGTACCGCGTCATCCGCAGCGGGATGTCACTGGCAGCGCGCGTTAGCGCGCTATGGGGAGGGCAGACGGGATCCCTCCTGCTCTGGACATGGCTGCTGGGTATGGTCGCCTTCGTTGCCGCTCACAAGGCTAAAAAGAGCGATCCCCTGTACCGCCCTTGGTTGTTGTTGTTCACCTTGCTGCCGTTCGCCAGCTATCTCGTCCTGGTCATCTTCTTTGATAACCCATTTGCTCGCTGGTGGCTGTTTTCTGACGGCGGGACAACAGCCGCCGTCTTTTCGCCTTCCGGCGCAGTCGCCTTGCCTCGACCCGATGATGGCGCAGGTTTGAATCCGCTGTTGCGCCATCCCGCCATGGTGATCCACCCTCCCCTTCTCTACCTTGGTTTTATCAGCTTTACCCTCCCTTTCGCCGAGGCAATGGCTGCGTTGATGAGTGGGGAGGCCACACGCGATGTGATGAATTCGATCCGCAGGGGAACGCTCGTTGCATGGTTCTTTCTCACCCTGGGACTGACACTTGGATCACGCTGGGCGTACGATGTGCTGGGCTGGGGCGGTTATTGGGGTTGGGATCCGGTTGAGATTGCCGGTTTGCTCCCGTGGCTGACCAGTTCTGCGGTTCTGCATCTCATGATGAGAGGAACCCGGCATAAGGGGCGAACCCGCCTTGTGCTGGGCGGTACATTGCTCACATTCTGTCTGGTCATTCTGGGCAGTTTTTTAACACGTTCCGGGCTCTTAACATCAGTGCATGCCTTTGCCGAATCCACACTCAGCCCGGCTTTGCTGGCAATCTTCATCGCCTCCGTTGCGGGATCGTTTGGCATCTGGCTTCGGGGCAGGGCTGCTCCTCGGCAATCACGCGGGCAAACGATAGTCTCTTTTTGGGGGGTTGTTCTGGATGGCTCAGCCTTGGTGTTGATATTGCTGTTGATCGTTTGCCTGGTTGGGCTGGCCGTCCCCGTAGGCTCGGAATGGTTGATGGATCAGGCGATGATCGTTGGACCGGCATACTACAGGCAGGCCACGGGTCCCTTATGGTTACTTCTGCTGGCACTGGTAGCGCCTACACCGTTGTATCCGCACAGCATGCGCCGTGGATCGCAGAGCTTGCGCAGTCTTGTGGTCGCGACGTCGTTATCCGTACTTGTCTCAGCTGCTGTTAACGGGTTGTTGCCGTTGAACCTGCTTGAGACCGCACTGCTGTTTATGAGCGTTTTGTATTTCCTATTACTGACCGAGCAAATACTCCGCCGGGGAAAGGACTGTTCGGGGAGGCGAAGCGACCGCTCCTTGCGACCACATACGGCGCGTTTTGCAGGTATTGTGTTGCTTCATCTCGGCGTATTCCTTTTTGCCTGGGGTGTGCTTGGTATGGAGCGACAGCAGACCATTCAGGGGGCGTTGGCGGCGGGTGGGCACCTTGAAGTGGGGGAGTATACCGTCCGTCTGGATGAGGTTGTCCGCAACGTGCCCGATGAGCAGCGTACACTTGTCGTCGCAACAGTGTCGTTATACGAGCAGGCGCCGGATGCCGTGGTGCGTCTCGCGCGTGTCTTTCCTGCGCTGGAGCAGGATCTCGTGTATGACCAGGTGAGGGCGATTCCCGGTGTTTACTCGAGAATCGACAAGGATCTCTATGTGTTGTTCACCGGGTGGAATCCCGAAATCGATGTACCGGCATCCCTGCGCGTGATGATGAATCCGCTGGCCAATTTCCTCTGGATTGGAGGGCTGGCGATGGCGTCCGGGGCACTGGTTATGATGATCCCGGATGTGTTTGAGCGGCGGAGCGATCAGGATGAGGCATCCAATGAGGCTGGGCAATGATGCACAATCGGCTGGGGTAGCAGGGTCAATGCTGATGGAGGATTGGGTATGATAGGGACACTATTGCTGACATGCTTGCTCGTTGCGCTGGCCGCGGCGTATGTCCTTCAACCACTATTCCAGGAGAACATATCCGAGGAACGCTCTTCCGGGGAGCATCTTTCATATGAGAATGGCGATCGGCTCCGGCAGCGATTAGAAGCGGATATCCGCCGCAAGCGTGAGGATCGATCGTGAGACATGTGCCCTCGTTTCCCCTGCGGATAGCTATTCTATGCATAATCGCGTTGCTGGCATGCACAGTTATTGTTCAGCCAGCCTCCGCCAAGGATCAGATAGTGCCAGCTCTGCAGTCGATGCAGGGGAGCGTGGCAGGTCAGGTGGTTCAGGGGACTGAAGGTGCCGTGCTTCCTGAGCGTCTCGTGGTTGGTATGGTTGTCATGGATGATGGCACCATTGTGAGCGAGCGGCAGGGTTATTCCGACCGGGATGGTTCCTTTCGCTTTGAACAAGTTGAGATGCTTTCTGGACAGACGTACGGCGTGTATGCGCTTTATGAAGGGGTCTACTACTCTTCCGAACGACGTACCCTTGAGGCTCCCGGCGAGGAGTTGACCTTCACCGTGATCGTGTATGAGGGATCGGCGGGGGTGGAGGATGTGCTCGCCGAACAGGTTCATTTTCTGATCGATGTTAATGTTCAGGGTCAATTGGAGATTACCCAGGTCTGGTTGATGACGATGGCTGGTGATACTTCCTACGTACCGGGTGACCCGCCGGTGCAGATTGACTTGCCAGAACAGCTTGAAACGGTTGCCACGCTTGCTGAAGGGGAGGTGTACGAGCAGAATGGGCGGCTTTTGCTAGATCTGCCGATTCGCGCCGGGGAAATGTCCAGCATCATTGTGTATACCACGCTGGAGCCTGAGAGCGACTCGCTGCGGCTTGAAATGCTGTTCCCTGTTGAATCGGCGGTATTTATGACGCCAGTGGACGGGTTGATGATTACAGGATCGGGGGTATTGGAATCAGGTGTGGAAGAGTATGCGGGTTCCATGCTCCAACAGTATGTGCGTTTTGATCTTCAAGCGGGAGATATGCTCGATATTCGCATTATGCCTGCACGGGAAAAACGGGATGTTGTATTGTTAACGGCCATCACGGGTGTCGTTCTCATACTTGCATCGGTCTTCATTTCCACATGGAATCAGCGCCGTTATCAAGGAAAAGATGAGATGGTGGACCTGCTAACGCGTACGATTGCAGACCTGGATGAAGCGTATGCGCAGGGCGTGCTGGATGAGGAGACCTATCGTGATCGCAGAGAGGCGTTGATGCAGCAGGCTTTGGACCGCGCACAAAAAAACCATGATTGACGTAAACAATCTTGAGAAGCGTTATGCTGGACGCGTGGTGCTTTCTTCGCTCTCGCTGCGCGTTGACAAGGGCGAAGGTGTCAACATCGTTGGTCGCAACGGAAGTGGAAAAACCACACTTCTGCGCGTCCTGGCAAGTCTCGTCGGGTTTCAGTCCGGGTATGTGGCGATTGGCGGGTACACCCTCCCAGCTGAAAGCATTGCGGTGAGAAGGTGTGTTGGTTTCCTTTCCCATCGTGCCCAGTTGTATACCAGCCTTACAGCAATGGAAAACCTGCGTTTTTACAATCGGCTTTATGCTCTAGGGCTGGAATCAAGCCGGCTGGAGCGACAGCTGGAACGCGTTGGCCTGCGCGCCTGGCAGGATGAACAAGTTGCCTATTTTTCGCGCGGAATGATTCAGCGGCTGGAGCTTGCGCGCGTGATCGCAGCCGAGCCGGATGTCCTCCTCCTTGATGAACCAGAAAATGGCCTGGATGATGACGGCCTGGAAATCCTGAAAGATATCCTTGGCGAAGCTTGTGCTCAGGGCAGGGTTATCGTTATGAGCTCGCACCGAAGCAGCGCGGTGACCACCGATTTCCGCAAGTTGGTGCTTGAGTCCGGGATGCTGCATGAAGGACGAGCCAGGGGCATGAAGGCAAAGGTGCTTGATGTCTGAAGTTACCGGGCATAAGAAGCGCCGCGAATCCAAGATGGGCGCGACCTACTTCCGGGCGGTAGGCGCAGTTTTTTGGAAGGATGCACTGTCAAGCATGCGCAGCCCAGAAGCGCTGGTGGTGATGGTCGTCTTCTCGCTGCTGACACTGCTGATCTACCAGTTTACGTTTGGTCTGGAGAGCGAAGTAGGGGCCGACGTAGGTGCCGGCATCCTCTGGACGACGATGGCATTTGCCGGTGTGCTGGGTTTTTATCAGGCCATGGCAGGGGAACGCGAGCAAGGTTGTCTGGATGGTCTTCGGCTCGCGCCGCTTGACCGAAGCGCTGTCTTCTTTGGGAAATGGCTGGGCGGTCTCGTCCATTTAGGCCTGGTGGCATCCCTGCTCATTCCTGCAATGGCCATCTTCTTTTCCTTGGACCTCTTTAACTGGGAGGTAGCCGTTATCATATTGTTGTTTTCGATCGGGTATGCGGCGCTGGGGACGCTGCTGGCCACAATGACGATGCAATCTGGCGCACGCGAATTGCTTCTTCCTGTGCTGCTTCTGGCACCTGCATTTCCCCTCGTGCTAGCAGGAACACAGAGCACGCAGGCTCTCGTATCGGGCGCCAGCTGGTCTTCCATTCAGGCATGGATACGTTTGCTGGTTGCATGTGATGCCATCTTTCTTTCTGTGGCCTGGATGACCTATGATCGTCTCTTGATGGAGTAGGCGTGTGGACATGAAGAGCACTGCACAACACGAGCAAAACCGAAATGCCATGCACAAGAGCCTGGCTGTAGCTTCCGCGGTGTTGTGTCTCGTGTCGCTGCTGATGGTCCTTTATTATGCCCCGCGCGAGCAGGTGATGGGTGACGTCCAGCGGATATTTTATTTCCATGTTGCTGCGGGATGGGTTGGCGGGCTCGCGTTTGCTGTCGCGGCCAGCAGCGGCGGTTTGTATCTATGGCAAGCGGAAGAACGATATGACGATGTGGAATACGCTTCCATCGAGATTGGTCTGGTGTTCACGTTGGCCAACATCCTGACGGGTTCAATCTGGGCTAAACCGGTATGGAATACCTGGTGGACATGGGATCCCCGCCTTGTGACCGCAAGTGTGATGGCCGTGATCTACGTGGGTTATCTCCTGCTAAGAAGATCGCTCCCTGAATCCGCCAGTCGTCCCACCATTACAGCGGGATATGCCTTGCTTGGTTTTCTCTCCGTCCCTCTAACCTTTTTCTCTATCCGTTTGTTCCGGACCATCCATCCCGTTGTGTTTGTGGCTGCAATGGACGGTTTAGGGATGTCTTCCCTTCGTGGCAGGATGATGCTCACGCTTCTTACATGCGTTCTGGCATTCAGCCTGGTGTACGTCGTGTTTCTCCTTTTCAGAATACGCTTACTACAGTTGGGCCGGCGGGTTCGAACAATGCAATGGGAGCAATATGACCGGCAACGACCATGACAACAATCGCCGTTTGATGTGGTATAACCTTCTCTCGATATGAACATACATCTATTGCTTGAACCTGTGACAACCATACCGCTTGAAACCTTCCAGTTCATGCTGGCAGGTTTTGCGGTCATTTTTCTTGTGATCGGTGGTTATGCCTTGAGCCTGTGGTTGCGGTTCCGTAGCATGAACCGAAAGCTTCACATGCTGGAAATCTCACGCGAGAGAGCGATCTCCGATCTACCCACGCGAGACACTTGATCCACATCCCCGTCCCTTAGACGATCAAACGCTTCGACGCAACTGTGTCCGTACCATCGCAGATCACACCAACTCCACGGAGGCATGTTATGAAACGTTCAGCGCGAATCCTTGTGGCCCTGCTCCTTCTCTCGGGCGTTCTTATTGGCTGTCAGCGCCCCTACGCTGCAGCAGATGTAACGCAGATCGAGTTGGTCGAGGTTGTCGAAACGGAAGCCATTGTCTTTCAGACCAATGAACTGCCGGGAGAAATGATTGCCAGACTAGCTGAAGCCGATGTTGTATTTCTGGGAGAGGTTCACAACCTGCAAAACCACGCGGAGCTTCTCGCCTCACTCGCGGTACGGCTGCAAACTGAAGGCTTCCAGCAGGTTCTGCTTGAGTGCTTCCATGCCTTCGATTGGCAAGTCAATGCATACGCGCTCGGAGAAAACATCGGCTTGAATCCATACCTGTCACAGTACTATGGTGCGGTTCTTGATGTCATCAGATCTCATAATGAAAGCTTGCCCCCAGCTGAACGCATCCAGGTGCATGCCATTGACATCAACCATGATTTAAATGCGCTGGTCCCCTCGCTCCAGGCTTACGCCGCATGGCTCCCGGATGCTGCAGAACTGCATGTCCTCACGGAAGAACTCGCCAGCTTGAGTCAGGAAGAACAAACAATTCTACTCGAGCAATTTCTGGCGTGGATGGAGGAGCATGCAGCGACTTTGCAAAACGCCTGGGGAGAAGGTCCTTATCGGCAGATCGAAACGATGATCGATGTTCAATTGAAAAGCATCGCCATTAAACAGCACTGGAGCAGCGATTATGATGACGCGCACCGGGAACGAGAAGCCGTCATTTGCGAGCTTGTCGACGCATTGTTGGAAGACGTGGATGGCGGTACGCTCATCAATATGGGTTTCAACCACGCTCAGCTTCTGCCCCTGCGGGGCACCGACCAGGAATGGCTGGCCGATTATCTCAGTCACCACAGCGCAGCGGCCGGCGACGTTTTTTCCATTTGCGCAACGATTGCAGATGGTTACCGACTGGATAATGAGGGCAACCCCGCCGCGTTCAGCCTCATGGAGCGTTCGAAAGAAAATGAATTGATGCGCGTGCTCTGGGAAGTTGGAGATGGGAAGCCGGTTTTCCTGCCCCTCGAGGATCCATTTTTTCAGGACCGCATGATCCCTGTGAATTATCTGGGCGATGTTCGCACGACCCATCCTGCAGATGTGTATGATGCGTTTATTCTCCTCACGGACGTGCATCCACTTGAGAGTCTGGGGATCCGCCTTCCGTGAGCGCGGTACAATGGGATAGAACGCTCGGGAAGGATTGGGGCTTGCATGCGTCTGTACTACATTCGCCACGCGCAATCTGCAAATAATCACCGCTGGGATCAAACGGAAAGCAGCGAGGGTCGCGAACCAGACCCTGAATTAACCGAACGCGGTCGGCAGCAACTTGAACCGCTGGCGGCATGTATGCGGCAGCATGATCCCTGCACCGACCGTGCTGATGAGCCGTTGGCAATCACCCATCTTTATAGCAGTCTGATGGTCCGGGCTGTCGAGACGGGCTGTGCGCTCTCCCGGGCTTTGAACCTCCCGCTGGTTGCCTGGACGGATTTGCATGAGCGCGGCGGATTGTGGGATTTCGATGCGGAAGGTGAGCGTGTTGGTATTGCCGGACCCGGCCGTTCCTTCTTCGAGCGACGTTTTCCTGACTTAATCCTTCCCCAAGACCTTGATGAGCAGGGGTGGTGGAACAGGCCAAAAGAATCGCTAGAAGAAGTATCCGGGCGGGTGCATCGGATTCTCGCGAAACTGCGTGAAGAGCATGAGAGCACTGACCGGGTTGCGGTTGTGGCGCATGGGGGTCTTTATAACAGCATGCTTCGTGTCTTGCTTGACATAAAGACGGAGAGGCGTTATTGGATCGAGTTGAACAACGCTGCGCTAAGTCGAATCGACTTCAGGGATGACACGCTGGCGCTGGTGTATTCCAACCGAACGAACCATCTGCCTTCGGACCTTCTCACCTGAGGCCTGGGTGGGCGATACACCGGGGTTAAGAGGCCGGGAGTGGACTCCCGGCCATGTTTCCCGCTCTACTGCCTGAATTACAGAATCTGCGCGCGTGAGGCGGTATCCAGTTCCTGCCATTCTTCTTCTGTCAGCCTGAAGGACATGGCCCCGGCGCTGTCTTCCGCGTGGCGAATACGTGTAGCGCCAGGAATCGCCACGACGTGGTTGCCAGGTGTCTGGATCACCCAGTTAAGCGCGACTTGGGCGATGGATGCGTTGTGTTTTTCTGCGATACCACGCATGTGTTCAATAAGCGGCCGGGAAGACTCCAGCTTGCGTTGGAGCGATCGCCGGCGGCCAGGTGGCCGTGAAGCCAGCAGCTCGGGGTTGTCATGGAACTTCCCGGTCAGCAATCCCATTGCAAGCGGCGAGTAAGCGATGATCGTGATGCCAAGCTCGCGGGCGAGCTCCAGAACTCCGTTTTGTTCGATGTGCCGGTCAAGAAGATGATAGCGCACCTGGTTGGAGGAGAGAACCAGGCCGTGCTCTGTGAGGCGTTCATGGGCTCTTCGCATGGCGTTGAGGGAGAAGTTGCTGACGCCGACTGCCCGGATCTTGCCTTGTTGAACCAGTGAGGCCATCGCATCCATCTGCTGTTCGACGCTCGCGACGGCGCCTGGAAAGTGAACCTGATGCAGGTCGATGGTATAGGGTTCCAGGGCCCGCAAGCGATGGTTGATGGTGGCTGTGATCGACCGCGCCGTGCGAAGGATGGGGCTCCATTTTGTGGCGATGTGCACGTCGTCATTCTTCTTGCCCGCCCGCTGAAGACCCTCTGCGAGCGCGCGTTCCGATCGACCGAAACCATACAATTCGGCGGTATCGAACCAATTCACGCCTCGCTCGAGCGCAGCGGTGATGATGCCGTCGATTTCCGTTGTTTCCACACGCTGCCAGGGGCTGATGGCGTTGATGCGGAAATTCGCAAATTGCCAGGCGCCAAGGCCGATAGGGGAGAGGTGGATCTCGGTCTGACCGAGTGTTCGTCCGGGTGTTCTCATGAGTGGCCTCCTCCCCCTATTGTATCTAACTAACAGCCTTGGAGGGGACAAGATCACGCGTTTTTCCCGTGGTGTGGGATCGGACACCAAGTCCCGTATCAGCCTCTCCCTTCCGCTGCATTGTGCCTGTCACCGTTTCTTTTTATACTCGAGATGGCCAGGTTGGGGTTAGCCATGGGCATCATTCCTGTACTTGAAACAGCTCGGTTATCTTTACGCGGCTCCTATGCAGGCGATCTGGAGCCTATCTGTGATATCGTGCAGGACAAGGGCGTGCTGCGCTACCTGCCGCGCGACGAACCCTGGCCGCAACATGTCGCGGCGAACTGGCTGACCAGTCAGTACAAGCACTGGGCGGAGCATCATTATGGCTGGTGGCTGATCGAAGACAGGGGCAGCCGGAATCTGCTGGGTTGGTGCGGGCTGCGCAGGCTTCAGGAGACAGGTGAGGTAGAGCTGCTCTACCTCCTTCGGCGGTCTTCATGGGGCCGCGGCATCGCCAGCGAGGCGGCTATTGCAAGTGTCCGTTTCGGATTGACTGTTGCGGAGCTCCCTGAAATCATCGGACTGGTGCATCCTGACAATATAGCATCCATCCGGGTTCTTGATAAAACGGGGTTGAGACGGGTAGGTGAGTGCAGTTACTTTGGAATGCAGCTTCTCAAGTATCGCATTATCAAGCCCCGCCATGAGGGCTGAATGCGCCATCCACTTCCTGCGGTCACTCGCGGGAATCCGGGGTGGAAAGCGTTGTCCAGTCGTCGGGGAAAGGATCATCATGACGCCAATCGCGACGTGCAAGCGAGGGACCTGTCAGGGCTGCCCGGTACAGGATGGCGTGCAATGCCATTTCTCGAAATCGGACCTGGCAGCTTTTCTCGGTCTCTTCCTGCTTGCCACGATGGTTGGGGGCATCGGGATGTGGCGGGCCGGGCCATGGTCACTCATCCTGTGGATCGGGTTTGCAGGATTGTTCTTCGGTTTGCTTGAAATCAGGGTGCTCTGTACACACTGCCCGCATTATGCGGAATCTGGTCACACACTTACCTGCTGGGCGAACTACGGTATGCCGAAGCTATGGCGCTTCCGGCCGGGTCCGATGGAACGCTGGGAGAAAGTCACGCTTTTGGGCGGGTTTGCGTTTCTGGCGCTGTTTCCCCTGATTGTGCTGTTGTTTTCACGTCAGTGGCTATTTGCGGGCGGCTTTCAGTTACTGGCAAGCTGGTTCGCATTGGGTCATCTCTATGGGAAGCTATGCAAGGTATGTATGAATTTCGCCTGCCCGCTAAACCGCGTCCCAACCTCCGTAAGGCAGACTTTCCTTGAACAGAATCCGGTTATGGCTGAGGCGTGGAACGCTTACCGCCGCGTAAAGCGTTCCGTGTGAACGCTATCCTCGGGAATATCCATGTCCCCCAGCAGGCATAGCACGAGATCGTTCATCATGGGTGGGCCGCAGATGAAGTATTGTGTGTCAGGTTCGAAGTCGAGGGTGCGCTGCAACAGTTCAGCGTCGATGAAACCTTTTTCGCCGGACCATTCTTCTTGTTCAGAGAGAACATGCACCACATCCAGTTGCTGATATTGCTGGGCCATGTCCTCGATTTCTTCTCGGAAAGCAATGTCTTGCGCGGTTTTGTTCCCCCATAACAGCTTCACCTTGCGGGGAAATGCTTTATCCGTCAGGTCTCTCAGCATACTGAGGAAGGGCGTGACACCGATGCCGCCAGCAATGAAGACCAGGTTGGGCGCATCGTTGAATACATAGCTGAACTTCCCGAACGGTCCATCCAGGGTGACGCCATCACCTCGCTTGAGTTCGCCGATGGTGGAGGTGAAGTCGCCGACTTCCTTCACGGTTATTTCCAGAACGGGATTGGAAGGACTGGAACTGATGGAGAAAGGATGCGGCTCGGGTTTCTCATCTTCACTGTTGACGCGCAGAACGATATATTGTCCCGGTTCGAAGGGCATGGAAGCACCATCAAATTCGATCCTCCATGTGTCATGCGTAACCCGCTCTACGGTTTTTACTGTATAGGGCTCCCGCCGCTTTCGTTTTCGTCGTACAACGGTCACAGATGTTACCCGCCTCGTTTCAACCTTGTCATATTCGTCGGTACAGCCATTCAGCAGGATGGAAACGCTTTGCTAGCGTCCTGCACCTCGTCTTTGCATGTGACATCCTATCAAAGAACGCAGGATGATGGCGGAGAAGGCAAGGCGTCTTTGTCCAACCGTTGAAGGGTTGCAGGAAGCTTGATGGAGAAGTAACCAAGGACGCGGTTCCCCCCCTTTGAATCGCGTTCATGAAGCAACTGCGCGTCGCCCCCACCAGTTCGTGCGTCGGGCGGCTCCCGGCGGCTATCAGGACGATGTTGGTCATCAGGGTACAGATGGCAATGATTGGTGAGAAGGGGAAAGAGCATCCCTGAAGCTTCCTTTCGGGAGCTCATATTTCGATATTCTGCGGAGAAACTCGATGTGGATGAGGGCTGGGTCTTGTGTATCGGATACCATTTGGCCTTGTGTAGTAGCCCCTGCATGCCGTATGCTGGATGTTGACGGTAGGACCATCCTGAGGCACCGTTCGTAGTGAGGGAGGTTGACGATGTCTCCGAATGATACAGAGGTCGATCGCCTGCGTCGCCTAAGGGATAAGCAGCTGGAGGCTCGTGACCCGGGGAAAAAGGAGCGTCGCCTGCAACAATCAATCGCGACGCGCCAGCGATCCAGCACAGAGCCGACGTCTGTGGGCTCCATGTGGAAGGACATTCCCCACAGTTGGAAAGGGCTGCTGTATGGAGGGCTGGTTGGTGCAGCCATCATTATCGGCCTGCCCTATCTGCTGGATTACCCCTGGCTTGAAACTGCAACGCTGGTAGCGTTCCCCTTTTTCGTCGTACTGGGGTTTTTCATCGGTCGTGCTGCGGATACCCGCGATCGCATCAAAGAATATATGCGCTAAGCCAGGAGCAATGTCACTCGCCCCGCGCCTCAAGGGCAGCATCGATGATTTCCTGCCAGGCTTCGAAGGGTAGCAGGCCGTTATAGACGTACCCGTTGATGATATAAAAAGGGACCGATTCGCTGCCCAATTGAGAACCGACCTGGATGTCGAACACAATTTCCTCGCGACCCACGCCGTTCTCAATGCAGGTGTCATAGGCATCCCGATCCAGACCGGCTTCATCCACATAGCGCGAGATTTCCACCTCTGAGAACTTCGCAATCAGCGCATTGAAGAAGGCTTCGTCCCGTTCGACGTCAGCTTCGGGATCGAAATCTGCATGAGCACTGAAGAATTGCGCATGGAGTTCCCAGAATAAATCCTGTTCCAGCGCACAGGCTGCGGCCAATGAGGTGGCGACGGATTCCTCGGCCAGGATGGGGAAATCCCGATGCACAAATCGGACTTCCTCAGGATAGGCGTCAAGGATCTGGGGCAGGATTTCAAGAGAAAAATAGCCGCAGTAGGGGCAGACATAATCGGAGAATTCGACGATGACGACAGGCGCATCTTCCGGGCCCAGATAGGGATCGTCATCAGCCCAGAAGGCATTCATCTCTTCGATCGTAATCTCCGGGGTGGGCTGGGGCTCACCTTCCATTGTGTCCGCAAGAGGCTCGTCTGTGGCAGGGGTGTCTGTGGGCTCCGGTATGTCCTCGGAAGGCGCGGCGGAGCAGGCTGCGATTGCCAAGGAGAACACGATCAACAGCGGGAGAATCAGCTGCTTGCCAGTAGCGGCAATGACTTGATGTCGTTTTTGGGTCATAGGTGTTTGATCCTCACCATTCGATTTTTGATGGTATGGCTCAGCGGACGTTACAAGACCCGCATGATGTGGAACTGCAGCCCGTGCATGAGCCGCTCGCATTGTGATGACTGGATGTGCCGGTGACGTAGACGTTTCCGAGCGACTTGACGGTTGCCTCACCACACGAGGGGCAAGGCGCAGTAGCGCCTGACTGGGAAAACGGACGGCGCAGCTCGAAACGGAGATCGCAGGTTCTACAGAGATATTCGTATATGGGCATCTGGACCCCTCACCGGGTTCACTCGTGATTGGCTTGCCGTTTGGCGCAGATGGAATTTATTGTATCAGTTAATTCTGATTGTCCATGGTTCTCGCCGTAAGACGAACATGAAGGCCATGTACAATGGCAGAAAGCAATGTCATCAGGCGCCTGTGGCCTAGATGGAGGTTCGTGCGGGAGGGGTCGAATGGCATCTTGCTTGATGCAGAAACCCGTCGAGGGGTATGCGAATGGGAGGGGCTCCTGATCCAGTTCCGCGATCTAAGACCCCGTTGGTATCAGAGGCATAATCAACGTGATGCGCATTCATTGGGAAACAGCTTGCCTGGATTGGATATGAATGTGATGCGGGCTGGCATCATGCCTGGCGATGATCCCTGCTGCCCTGCATCAGCCCGCACACTGTCGCTGCGCAGTGCACAGCTGATCCTGCGTCTTTGTCTGGGTCCCGCATGGAGGGAACGACGCCCAGCTAGCACAATCGCCTTGTTTCCCGCATGGAAATCGTGAAGCTACGAGGTGGTCATTCCTGGCATAACGAGGGAGGCCGTATGCAAAAGATTTCTTATGATCCGGAATGGGTTCAAGCACATTTCGACGACTACGGGGTGCAGGAATGGGAGCGATTAGCGGCAACGCCGTCGGCCGAGGTAAGCCTGCATATCCATACCGTCTTTCTTGAGCGAGCGATCCGGCCGGGGATGCGTGTGCTGGACATTGGCGCCGGCGCCGGCCGTTTCACACAGGTGCTTTCACGTCTGGGAGCTCGGGTCACCGTTGCCGATATCTCACGTGTGCAGCTGCAGATCAACCGCACGATGGGACAGGAACACGACTATGCGGAAGCCGTAGAGGCATATCATCAGATGGACATCTGCGAGATGGATGAATATGAAGACGATGAATTTGACGCGGTCGTGGCATATGGAGGAGTCTTCAGCTACGTCCTCGACCGTCGTGATGACGCGCTGGCTGAATGCTGGAGAGTGCTCAAACCAGGCGGGGTTCTCCTTGCGAGCGTGATGTCGCTGTGGGGAACCTGTCATCGGCATTTGCCAGGTGTATTGACCATCCCCAATGAGAAAAACCAGGTGATTCTTTCCAGCGGCGATTTGCTACCCGAAACGGTTGGAGCCGATGGCAACCGCATGCACCTCTTTCGGCCGGAAGAATTGTGCGTATGGCTCACGCATGCCGGTTGGGAGGTGATGCATCAATCGGCATCGGGTGTGCTCAGCCTGGTGTGGGGGAAGGAGATGGATGCTATCCGCGGTGATGCGGACCAGTGGGAGGCGCTACTGGCGATGGAACTGGAGGCGTGCAAGGAGCGGCAAGCCCTGGCGATGGGCACGCATCTCATTGTGCAAGCGAACAGACCGCTCGCCCGCGATACACAAGTATCACCGATGCTTGTCGAATACCAGGATGTATTCTTCCGGGACGGGCAGCGCATGCCCGGTGAGTCCAAGCGCATCAAGGCGCCTTTCCAGAGGGTTTCCGCCCGCGCGCTCATCCTTCGAGAGTGCAACGGTGCCATACTCGGTACGCGACATCACCCAGGAGCATGCTTCGCGTTGCCGGGGGGCGCGCTGGAGGATGGAGAATCAAGCGCGCAGGCGATCATCCGGGAACTGGACGAGGAGAATATTCTGTTGCAGGAGGTTCAACCCGACTGGCGTTCGCAGATCGACGTGGACTACTTCGCTGGGTATGGCGAGCTCTCCATTTGGCATCTATTTATCGTGAAGGAGGCAGACGTTCGGCCCAGTTATGAAAACGTCGTCACTCGCTGGATCCGGCCTGAAGAGAACGTTTGGTATCCACATCTCCGCAGACGCATTCAGACCTTTATCTTGCGCAGCGCGCCATCGCCTGTGCGCAATTTCTGGCACAATGAAGCATAGATGCGGGTTTCAGCGCATAGCTGATTGAAGAGTGAGGAGGAGCAAGAATGCAGTATCGACGACTGGGAAAATCTGGCCTGAAGGTGAGCGAGCTGTCTTTTGGGTCGTGGGTGACATTCAGCCATCAATTGGATGTTGACGGCGCGATGGAAGCGATGCGAACCGCATTTGATGCCGGGGTCAACTTCTTCGACAATGCAGAGGTGTACGCCAAGGGAAAGTCGGAACTGTTGATGGGAGAGGCTCTCAAGAAATTGGGCTGGCGCCGTGATAGCTTCCTCGTGTCCAGTAAGGTGTATTGGGGTAGTGTGGATCATCCTCGTCCAACGCAGGAGGGATTGAGCCGAAAACATGTTGTGGAGGCTTGCTACCAGGCACTTCAACGGTTGCAGGTGGAGTACCTTGACCTCTACTACTGTCACAGACCGGATCCGGAGACGCCCATCGAGGAAACTGTGCGCGCCATGACCGAGCTTGTTCAGAGAGGGCTTGTCCTGTATTGGGGCACCTCGGAGTGGTCAGCCCAGCAGATTATGGAGGCGTATGCGATCGCCAGGCAGTATGGACTCATCCCGCCCACGATGGAGCAGCCGCAATACCATCTCTTCCACCGGCAACGGGTTGAGGTGGAATACAAAAGGCTCTATGAAACGATTGGCTTGGGGACCACCACCTGGTCGCCGCTCGCCTCCGGGATCCTCACTGGCAAGTACAGCGCGGGCATCCCGGAAGATTCCCGTTTGAACCTGCCGTCGTATACCTGGCTGCGAAAGCAGCTGGAAAGCGAGGAGGGCCAGAATATGGTCTCACGCACCAGGAACTTGATTCCGCTGGCCGATGAGCTGGGCATCAGCATGCCAAGGCTTGCGCTGGCATGGTGCCTCAAGAACCCCAGCGTAAGCACGGTGATCACAGGCGCATCGCGCGCCTCCCAGGTGGCGGAGAACACGAAGGCTGTTGAAGATGTCGCCAAATTGACGGATGATGTGATGGAGAGAATTGAAGCCATCACCGAGAGCAAGCCGGAAGAAATGGCGTTGCAGTAAGAGCAACAAGGGCGTGAAGCGGCCCCCGCTGCAGCCTGCGCGGGGGTCGTTTTGTGATCACGCTTGCTCGCCGCAGTGACCTCATGCTGTTTTCATGTACAATCGGGCAGATGCAGTGAGGTGAAGGATGGATGAAGCTGCCCTCGAGCAGGTTGTTGTAGAACGCATCGGAAAAGGAATCCACACAGATGATGTCATCCTGCAGGTGTGTCATCTCACGGGGTGGGCCTGGCCGGAGGCTGAGTCGTTTGTTGAATTGGTCCAAATTAATGAAACGGACCAAATACGTCGGGCTAATTTTGGTCTGAAACTCGTGCTGGCGGGCGGCGTTGTGTTGTCGGGTTTCGGGCTGATCGCCATTGCGGGTTCAATCTTGATTTTCCCGACCATTGGCATGGACGTCCCGCTTGCGTCAGAACCTGTCGCCATGGTGCGTGAGGCAGGGCTCAGCGCGACAGTGCTTTATGTGCTCCTCTCGACGGGCATCAGCATGGTGGTGGGCGGCATACTGGGATTAATGGGACTGTATTCCCATGAGAAGTAGCTTCCAAGGCGATTGTTGGACAATGAGTTTGAGGGTTAAGGGGTTATCTAACGCATGTCAACGCAACAACAGACCAATTCGAAACCTGCTCGTCACGATGACTACGGACAGCGATATGAGCTCGCTTCGGCGTTGTATGATGGTCCGCTCACCGCGGAGGAGCTTGCGGAGCATCTCCGTAGTTACTTGAAGTGGATCGGTCTCTTCAGTGTGTACCTTAGGTTAAGAACCAGTTCCCCCAGAGAGCGTCTCATGAATTCAGTGCGAGCTGCACTTGATGACATGCTGGCTGCGGGCTGGGTTGTCCAGAGCGGTGACATGTTCGAACTGACCGAACTCGGCAGAAAGGAAGCCGAGAAACCGCTGGCAGATTTTCGACGTACAAGAGGGTTGCTGGAGACGGCGGTCCAACCGTCAACCGTTTCCAAGGTTTCACTGGGGGTGCATCTATTCCTTGCCGCCATCAAGCTTCCAGTTGGTTTCGTTTCCGGAAGTGTTGGCCTTCTCAGCGATGGCGTGGATACCATGCTCGACGGGTTCGCAAGTCTGCTCGTCTTCATCGGCATCCGCTCCGGGCGGGAGCGGATGGCGAATGTGATTCTGGTTGTCTTGATGCTGCTCACCGGGAGTCTGGCCTTCTATGAGGCCATACGACGCTTCTTTCTTCCCGTTCAGCCTGACGTTGATTGGGTGGCCTATGTGGCCATTCTGGTCTCTGCTATCTTCTGTGCCTTTCTCTGGTTTTACCAGCGCTTCGTTGGCGTACAGACCAGCAACATGGCGTTGGTCACGCAGTCCATTGATTCGCGCAACCATGTCATTGTTGCTATTGGCGTGACGGCTGGCCTGATCGCGGCTGCGTTTCAGATGGCCATATTGGACACCATCGTCGGTGCTGCTGTCGCCGTCCTCATTCTGAAAAGCGCCATTGAGGTCGCTGCAGACATTATCCGCAGCTGGAATGAAGAAAGCTTTGATGTATCGGCTTACCGTCTTGGGATTCTCGATTGGTATCAACAGTTTCGCGAGGATCAATTTTGTGATTGGCTGCTCTCTCAGGTTTATACCGGTCGTGTTCGGAGTGATGAGGAGCTGGAGCGTTCAGCTTTCGAGGCGCTTGATTTTTCGGGGAACCGCAGCTTGATGGAGCTGGGATTGAGTTCAAAGATACGTGCCGAAGAGGTCGTGCCACATGCACTCGAGCTGATTCATGCGCGCGGATGGCTCCAGGCTGGCGATGTGCTTGAGCTTAGCGAGGCTGGGAAGATACACCTCATGGAAAGCAGGAATGGGGTTTGGCTTGCGCCGGAGTACGACGATGACGAAAGGATGAAGGCAGATATGGCCCATTTTCTCGGGCGCGTAGCGCATGATGGGCGTGGGCCTCAACGGCGCAAGCACAGGCGATCGAAGTCGTAGGGTAGGCCCCCTGTTTTTCTGGCGGAACAAGAGGAGTGGTCGATGGCGATGTCTTCCAGCGCAAAGGAGGATTGGCGGAACGATCTCGATTCCCTGACGGTAGATGAACCGCCAACCCAAGCACATGTGGATTCGTGGAGCTTTGGACATTTGAGCGAGATGGCCGATCGGTTAATGGCCAGGGTCCTCAAGGGCGTGAAGACCGCAAGGAGCAGCCTGTGTCTGAGCTGTGAGCGTGCGGGGGAGCGCCTTCCTGCTGTTGGCGATTACAACGTCATTCTGGATGGTCAGGAACAGCCCTGCGCCATCGTTCGAACGAGTGAAGTGATACGAAAGCCTTTTCGCCAGGTCGATGAAGCGATCGCCTTCGACGAGGGGGAGGGGGATCAGTCGCTTCCCTTTTGGCGTCAGGTGCGCTTGAAATTCTTTGCAGAGGAATGTCGTGAGCTTGGATATGAGCCACAGTGGGATATGCATGTGGTCGGTGAGCGATTCACGCGTGTCTATCCGTGAGACCCAAAGAAACTGACATCAGACCACCGTGGCTTGTGCGTGGGCATGGACCAGCCACTCATGGAGGCGACAGTCATGAGAACCAGGTTGAAAGGACCGGCTGGAACGATTGAGATTCAGTACCAGGCAAGAGATGAAGCTGTTGCGCGGGATGTGCTCTCCTCCAGCGGGACCTATCTGGATGGAATAGAAGCCCACTATGGTTTGCGGCGTCCGGCACGCATACGCTTGGTGGTGTTGACGTCCTGGTTCTGGTTCCCCTTTCAAACAGCCCCATGGTATTTGCTTCCATCAGTGATCATGTTGCTGCCTGTGTGGGCACGAAGAGCGCGGCGAATCTGGCCTATCGCCGGAGGCTGGCAGCAGAGCTACCCCGGAGGTGTGGCTGCCATCGGGATTAAGCCTCCGCGGATGATCGACCAGTCGGATCTCTCTGTCGGTGAGCAGCTCTTCCGAGAGATTGAAGATGCTCGCATGAAGACCCATAGCTTGCTTATTCATGAACTGACCCATGCCTGCACCAACCGGATGCACCTTCCGGCGTGGCTGAATGAAGGCCTGGCAATGGCGGCGGTGGACCACCTGCTTGGCATTGAATCCGTACTTCCGCAATCAAGGAATCTTGTGCGGGAAGAGGTCCTGCGCAAGGAACGAATGCGTGCCGGGCAAACCGGCAGGGATCGCGATGCGCTGCTCGCCCTCTATGCAGCCGGCTACTGGCTGGTGCGCTGGGTGGAAAAACGCCATCCCGGTCTGCTAAAAGAACTCCTGGCCGTGAGGCACGGCAGAGACCAGGTTCAAGCGATAATTGAGGATGCCCTGGGTTGTGGGTCGGGAAAACTCTGGGCTTATGCGGATGCTGCGTTTGGTTTCAACCGTCCGCATAAGCGCTGAATGATCCAGCTTTCCCATCGTGTTTTCTCTCCATCATCACTATAATTGGCCCATCATAGCGAGGGCTCCTGGGAGATAGTGGCATGCTTATAACAGCCCGACATGAACCAAGAAAGACCTTGTTTGCGTTCACGTTGGCCTTCTCGTTGTTGGTGCTGCTCTCGTCCTGCTCGTCTGCAGCACCCGCACCGACAGCAACGATGGCCCCTGCGGCGACAATGACCTATACACCATTCCCCACCCATGATCCGGGCTATGAGAGAGTGACCTTCTCCACAGCTGATGGCCTTGAACTTGGGGGCACGTTTTACCCGGCTCGTGGGGGTGTGGCGGTGGTATTTACCCATATGGGTTTTGCCACGCAGGGAAGCTGGCGCGACTTTGCAGAACAAATCAGAGAACGCGGTTTCCCTGCATTGACCTTTGATTTTCGAGGGTACGGCCGTTCCTACAACGATGGTGTTTTGTTGAATGCCGATTGGCCCACGCGGCACTCCGCCTATGCTGTGGATGCCCGCGCGGCCATTCAGTGGGTGCGTGGGCAGGGCTATACCCGCATTCTATGCATCGGTGCGGATATGGGTGGAACAGCCTGCATCAATGCCGCGCTTACAGAGGAAATCGAGGGCTTCGTCGTGGTGGGCAGCGAGTATGTATCGGGAGAAGGTGCGCCGGTGTACCCGGATGACCTGGTGATCCCCGATGCCCAAAAATTGTTCATCACGACCGAGCTTGACGAAGAACGCTATGTCCAGTCGATCCAGATGCTGTATGATCAGTCCCCGGAACCCCGGGACCTGGTTGTGCTTCCGGGCTCGGCACATGGCACAGGCATCCTCTTCACATCGCAGGAGGACGCCTTTATCGAGAGTTTGCTGAGCTTTTTAAGGCCCTTTGAGTAGGGCCGCACCCGTGCGTCGGATAGAGCCCGCAGAAATGCGGGCTCTTTGCATGCCCCTTGACGAAAATAGACATCTTGTATAATAATAGACAATATGTCCAATAAGCACAAAGGAATGGCTGGATGATGGATGCTGCGTCTGAGCTGCTGGCGACGCCAGAATCCGGCGAGGGATTTGTACGCCTAAACCAGGTCAGCAAGCTGTACCATGCTGTCGGCAGTGTAACGACCGGCCTGGATAAGGTTTCGACGAGCTTCACGCGAGGCCGTTTCGCGGTGGTAATCGGAAAATCAGGGGCCGGCAAATCCACCTTGCTCAACATGATCAGCGGTGTTGACAACCTCAGCCAGGGCGAGCTGTGGGTGAACGGTACGCCGGTGCATGCCTTATCGGAGGATGCGCGCGCCCGCTGGCGTGGTCGCCGTGTGGGCATCGTCTATCAGAGTTTTGAACTCCTCGGTCAAATTTCTATCCTGGATAATGTTCTCCTGCCCATGGATTTCTGCGGTGTTATCCCCTTGCGCGAGCGCCAGGCTCGCGCGATGCACCTGCTGGATCAAATGGAGATTGCCGACCATGCCCCCAAGCTTCCCGGGATGATTTCTGGTGGCCAGCAACAACGCGTGGCGATCGCTCGTGCGCTGGCGAACAACCCGGAACTGCTGCTCGCGGATGAGCCCACAGGCAACCTGGATTCCACGACCTCCGACGTGATTTACGAGGTGTTTGACTCCTTGGTAAAGCAGGGACAGACCGTCATTATGGTGACTCATGATCGCGAGCTTGCACACCGTGGCAGCCATGTTGTGGAACTGAAGGATGGCCGCATCGTGAGGGAGCATCGAAGAGGGGAAGCAAGGTGACCAGGATACAGGGTGATCACGACGTCGCCATCCGCATTGCGGATCTATCCAAAATCTATCACACAGCTTCCCAGGACTATGTGGCGCTCAAGGATGTTAGCTTGGAGATCCACCCCGGCGAATTTGTCTGTGTGGTTGGGCGATCGGGGAGCGGGAAGTCCACGCTCATCAACATGATGACAGGCATCGATTCGCCTTCATGTGGTGACATCTGGGTGGATGACGTTCATCTGGGAGCCATGAGTGAGAACGATCTCGCCATCTGGCGGGGCGAGCACGTCGGTATTGTATTCCAGTTTTATCAACTCCTCCCCATGCTTTCGTTGCTTGAGAATGTCTTGCTCCCTATGGAGGTGGCGGGTCGATACGATCAAGCATTACGCAAGGAACGCGCGATGAATCTGCTTGCGCGCGTGGATTTAAGCCAGGAAGCGCACAAGCGACCGGGCGAGGTGTCAGGTGGTCAGCAGCAAAGCGCGGCTATCGCGCGGGCGCTGGCGAACGATCCTCCCATTCTTATCGCTGACGAGCCTACAGGCAATCTCGACACGCTCGCCGCGGAGCGGATTTTTATATTGTTTGACGAGCTCGCGCATGCACACAAAACGGTTGTGATGGTGACCCATGACGAAGAGATCGCTGCGAAGGGGGATCGCGTTTTGCGGCTATCCGATGGAAGGTTGATCGGAGAAGATGTGAGGGTTCCGGTGCTCGGGGGGCGGGACGATGCGTAGCAGCCGCTGGCGCAAGGTCTTTGCAGATCTATGGGAGAACCGGTCGCGCACCTTGCTTGTGCTTGCGTCGATCTATATCGGGGTGTTTGCCGTAGGAATGATTGCTACGGGTTACAGTGTCCTGCCAAGGGGCATGAACGCGACCTACACTGGTGCCATTCCCGCCAACATTGAGATGGTGGTCGATGGGGTTGATGAATCGATGGCGGAGAGCATTGCCTCCATCGAAGGCGTAGCGGGGGCAGAAGCAAGACTCGAAGTGCTTATGCAGGTCCGCGCGATTGGAGATGAAGTCTGGGAGGACGTCGAGGTTTCCATCCTGGAGTCCTTTGCTGACCAAACGGTCAAACAGTTGACGCTGCTCGAGGGGGAATTTATCCCCGCTGAGGAAGAGTTGCTCATCCTCGATGAGACGCAGACGTTGCTCGGGGTACGTGTTGGCGATGTAGTTGAAATACAACGAGACGATGACACCATTCGGCAGATGAGGATTAGCGGCGCTGTTGATGATTTTACAATGGGGTTGCAAAGCACCTTCAGCCAGTTCCAGGCGTATGCCAGTGCTGAGGCAAGAACCTTTCTGCGTTTGCCGGAGCAGTACAACAGGCTTTACATCGCCGTGGATGGTGAACACCAGGATCAAGCATCCATCCTCGCTCTTGCAGGGGAGATAGAAACGAAGCTTGAGCGCAGCGGAGTACAGGTTTTCAGTGTCGTGACGACGCTGTCTGGCGACCATCCCTATGGCAATTATATTGATGCTGTGATTGCCATCCTGGCATTGCTGGGAGTATTCACCGTCGGGTTGAGCGCGTCTCTTGTGATCAACACCATGAACGCGTTGATGGCGCAACAGCTGCGCCAGATCGGGATCATGAAACTAATCGGCGCCAACCGGTTTCAGATCGTCGGGATGTACCTCTCGCTGGTGGCGTTCCTTGGGGTAGTCGCCTTTCTATTGGCTGTGCCCACAGCTGCGCTGGCGGGGTATGGAATTAGCCACATGGTGGCCGAGGCGCTGAACGGCGCCCTTATTGAGCCGTCCAGCTTTCCAGTGGCGCCATTGGCCATCTTTCTCGAAGGGCTGGTCGCACTCCTGGTGCCGCTCGCGGCCGCCTCTGTTCCGGTGTTTCGAGGGGCATCTGTTACTGTTCAGCAAGCGTTGAGCAGCGGGCTGATCAAGAGCGATGGTCGCCAAAGTCGCCTTGATCGGGCAGTCGCACGCATCAAAACGAGTCATCTTGTGCGCACACTCGCTCTACGAAACACCTTTCGCAATCGCAGCCGGTTTATCCTCACCCTCATCACGTTCGCACTGGGTGGAGGCATGTTTATCGCTGTGTTAAACGTGCAAGGGTCCCTCGAACGACAGGTAGATCGCATTGTGGGCTATTCGTCTGCAGACATTTTTCTGGAGATGGAACGATCGTATCCCATTGATGAGATCAGGGGCATGCTCGCGGGGATTCCGGGAGTCGAGCGAACGGAAGCGTGGAGAATGGCCATCGGGGTGATCGAGTTAGGAGATGGCGAGGAGATTTATGTCACCATCAATTCCCCCCCGGATGACACTCAACTGGTCCAGCCGGATGCAGCCGAAGGCCGCTGGGTGTTGCCGGAGGACGGTTACGCTATGGTGGTGAACGAGGCGTTCTGGAATATGGATCCCGATTTAAAGCCGGGCGACACCCTTCAGATGTCCATTCATGGGCGGGAACGCACATGGACGATCGTCGGCATTTACCATTTTTCGGGTTTCGATTTGAAATCCGCATATGTAAGTGAAGGGGCCCTGGCGTCATTGCTGAACGAAAACCAGCACGCCTCTTCATACCGCATCCTAACGTCGGACCATTCTTCGGCATTTCGGGAGGAGATGGTTGGGAGAATTGAGACCGTACTCTCACGCGAAGGTATGGGAACAGAGGCCATGACTTCTCTGAATCAGATCGTGGATGAACCCATCGATAAGCTCCACATGGTTACCCAGTCTCTGCTCATCCTTGCCGTGCTCACCGGAATTGTGGGATCGATCGGTCTTTCAGGTACGCTCGGATTGAACGTCATGGAACGGACGAAGGAGACCGGCATACTCAGGGCCGTAGGTGCCCATGACAGGGTGATCGGAGAACTCGTGCTGACGGAAGGATTCGTCCTTGGCATGGTGAGCAATGTCCTTGGCATCCTGCTTTCGTTCCCGATCACTCGTGTGCTGGGTGATGTGGTCAATCAAGCTATCTTTCGTACCTCTGGCGCTTTTATCCTATCCTGGAAGGGCTATGTCATTTGGACGGCCATCGTGCTGATGCTTTCTGCGCTGGCGAGTATCACGCCTGTCCGCAGCGCAATGAAACTGACAATCAGGGAGGTTCTGGCATATGAGTAAGATACGGTCTTCGAAACGCGTGCGGATGAAGCGGGTGCTTGGCGCAGGGCTGGTGCTCGCCTTCCTGCTCATAGCGGTAGCTTGCAGCCCATCCGGGGAGTCAACGACCGAGAACACACCGATCCCCGTCGCCGATCCTGCGATTTATGTGGATGGAGTCCTCCTCCCGATTCGGGATGCTGTACTGGCTTTCCCTGTTGGCGGGCATGTTGCAGACATCCTGGTCGAGGCAGGCGAGGCTGTTCGGGAAGGGGACGCGCTGGCCATCCTCGATGAGGGCGATCCTATCGAAGCTGACATCGCTGCTGTCGAGGCCTCCCGCGTGGACGTCCAGGTTGCCCTGGATGATCTATATGATGCTGCTGAAATGGCGCGCACCGCGGCGTGGCAGCGCATGCTGGATAGCCGACTGGCCGTCTCCGCCGCGCAGGAGGCATTGGACGACTTTAATGTAGATCGTTACGAGGACAATCTGGAGGATTCAGATTCGAGGTTGGCAGATGCTGAAGCAGAGCTGGAAACAGCCGAAGACGATCTACGGGATTATGATGACCTTGATCCAGACAATCCCACCTACCGCCGCTATGAAGATGCGGTGGAAGACGCCCGCGAGGAATTGCATGAAGCTGAGCGTGAGCGAGCGGAAATCGAGGTTGAGTATGACCAGCTCCGGTTAAATCTGGCGAGGGCCGAGGCAGAATACGAGCGAGCCACGGATGACTATGAAGCTCTGGCGGCGGGTCCAGATCCGGACGAGGTTCAGCGATTGGAGGCTCGCCTTGGAGCGCTCGACGCGAGTCTGGCATCGCTTCAAGCCCATCTGGAGGACCTGACGCTTCGTGCGCCCTTCTCGGGGATGGTCGTTAGGATAGAACTGACCAAAGGCCATCTTGTGATGGTGGGTGAGCCTGTCATCTGGATGGCGGATTTTTCATCCTGGACGGTGGAAACGGAGGACCTGACAGAGCATGAAGTTGTTAACATCCAGGAAGGAACTGACGTGACGATGGTGCCTGATGCGCTTCCGGAGCTTGTCCTGGGGGGTGTGCTTCATTCCATCGAAAGCATCCCAACACCGCATTTGGGAGATGTTACGTATACGGCGACGATACACCTCACAGAAGTACCTGAAGAGCTTCGTTGGGGAATGTCGGTTGTGATTGCGTTCGAAAAATAGGTTGTCTCGAAAAGGCTTAGATCGTTGTATCAAGGTGGAGGAGATGGATCGACGGGTTGAGAGGACTCGCAAACTCCTCCAGGATGCCCTGATTGGGCTCATCCTGGAGGTGGGATATGAAACGATCACCGTTCAGGATATTGTTGATCGCGCCAATCTAGGGCGCTCAACGTTTTACATCCACTACCGGGACAAAGAGGATTTGCTTAGAAGTGCAATGGAAGAAGGGTTTAAGGAGTTGGAGCGGGAGGTATCTGCGGTTCAGGCTATGCCCGGCACGTTTGCCCCCCTAGAACTCATCTTTGAGCATGCTGCAGAGAAAAGGAATCTCTATCTTGTCATCCTGCAGGGTGCGGGGAAGATGGATGTCTACAAGGAGGCTCGAGATTTCCTGGCGGATCGATCGCTTGAGAAAATGCGCGCATTTGCCCAACAACCTGTATTACCCCTTTCTTTCATCGCCACGTATTTTGCGGGTTCGTTCCTGAGCATGCTAATCTGGTGGTTGGAGAAAGATATGCCGTTTTCCTCAACCGAGATGGTCGAGATGATCCGCTTGCTTTTACGGGACGGATTGTTCAAGGCGCTTGGGGAGACACCGGATATACTTGCCTGACGACGAATACACCGCACTGAAGGATCTTGCACAGTGCGTTGGGAAAAGGACTCGGGTCGAATGCCTTTAGCCTACCTTGCCCCTCCCGCATTCTTTGTGATCGCCTATGTGTTTTCCATGCTGGGGATGGGCGGCTCACAATTGTATATTCCCATCCTCTACTGGTTGGGCATGGATTTCAAGACAGAGGCTATTCCGCTTGGAATGCTCCTGAATGTGGTCAACAGCAGTTCGGCTGCCCTGACCTATGGACGCAAAGGCTTCATCTCCTGGCGTGTTGCGATGCCTTTCGCTGTGACAATGGTTTTGTTCGCACCGTTGGGTGTGCGTTTGAATATCACGCTACCGGAGAAACCACTACTGGTATTTTTCGCCGTATTTACGGCAGCTGCTGCGATGCTCATGCTCTCTGGTTGGAAGCCTGCGCGGCGAGAAACGGATTCGAGACCTCATTTGCTGGTCGGAACCGTGGCGGGAAGTGTGCTTGGAACCATCACGGGGATGATTGGACGCGGTGGCGGCTCTTTCATCGTCCCCATCCTGTATCTTCTCGGTTTAGGACCTCGCATGGCAGCAGCCACCTCCAGCTTTGTGGTGACGTGTTCCGGCCTCTCGAGTTTTCTGGCTCATCTTGTAACCGCCGCACAACCCGATTGGGTAAGTTGGCTGCTCTGTGTAGCTGCCGTCCTGCTGGGCAGTCAACTTGGGTCGCGGCGCATGGCTACGAAGATGAGTTCAAAAGATGTCAAGCGGGTATTTGGCTTTGTGCTGCTTGGGGTGTCTGCGTTGATCCTGTTGAAAGATGTGGTTTTCGGCTGAACCCTGGCTCGGGTTGCTTAAAGAGGAAGGATGAGGATGGAGGAGTGTATGGCAGAACAACACCGACTATCGAGCCCACCGAAGGGTTTGATGCGTCTTGCTGCGCGCTTTCCCATCGTTCTCTTCCGCGCGCGCCTGGGCTGGCTGTTGTTTGGACGTTTCGTTATGGTTGTCCACAGAGGGCGGGTTAGCGGCAAGGCGCGCCGTGTCGTGCTGGAGGTCGTGGATTTTGATCGACCTCATTCCCGCATCACCGTGGCATCGGGGTGGGGACGAAAGGCAGACTGGTACAAAAATGTGATCAAGACCCCGATGGTTTCACTGATGTATGGGACTCGCTTCTTCTCTGCTGAGGCGCGTGAACTCTCCATCGAAGAAGCGTATGCCGTCATGCGACGGTATGCTGACAAACATCCCGCCGCATTCCGCTCGCTGGGCAGGATGATGTTGCGGAATATGCCCGAGGACATTGACGAGGCTTGTAAGGTGATCAGCGAGACTCTTCCCTTCATCGCCTTTGAATGGGAGTAGGCTCTCTGAGCGATAACGAATTTCCAATGGCCAGACAGGCTGGGGTTAGAGGAGGAGTTGATGAACACAGAAGCATATGAATCTATACTCACGCGTCGGAGCTGCCGAAGGTACACGCAGGAAGGCATCAGTGAAGCGCACCTTCGCATGTTGCTGGATGCAGCGATGAGCGCACCCTCCGCCCGTAATACCCAACCATGGCACTTCATTGTGGCAACTGAGCGCGGTGTCCTTAATACGATGGCGGAGATTATTCCCTATGGAAAGATGCTCAAGGATGCGCCGCTAGGCCTGGTTGTGTGCGGGGATCGTACGCAGCAAGCGCGCGATGGTTATCTGGTGCAGGATTGCTCAGCTGCCACGCAGAACATTCTGCTTGCGGCTCATGCCCTTGGTCTGGGGGCGGTTTGGCTCGGCGTCTATCCACGAGAAGACCGCATCGAAGGGTTGCGTGAGTTGTTTCGCATCCCCGAGGACATTTTGCCGATCGCGGCCATTTCGGTCGGTGTGCCCATGAAAGCGGGTGAGCGGGCGGAGCGCTACCGCGAGGACCGAGTTCATCGCAATCAGTGGGATTAGCTGCACCGTGGCATCCGTGATTTGGTCGAGGTTTCCCGTTTGGCGGTGAAACGATGCAGAAGGCAATCGCAGGCGCCAACCTGTTGCGATCAGCACGGGCTGTATTTGTTCCTCCGCGCACGAAGCTTGATTTCTGGCGTAAACTGGCGTTATTCGCGGGCTACGAATCGGTAACACGGCAGGATGTGTTGACGCGCCAGAAAACCCGCTTCTACCATTTGCTGCATCATGCATACCGTCATTCTTCGTTCTACCGCAAATCCTTCCACTCCCAGGGCATCTATCCTGAGAACTTCCAAGAGCTTCATGTGACCGATTTGCCCATCATTACGAAAGAGACGGTGATGACGCACTTCGACCGCATGCTATGTGCCCCTGACCTGCGTTTGGCGGGCGTCGAGGCTTACCTCGATGGACATTGGCCAACGGATCATCCGTATCTCGGTAAATACATGCTCATTCATAGCTCGGGTACGAGCGGCCGTGTGGGTATCTTTGCCTATGATGAGCGCGAATTGAATATCATCAACATTCTCTTTCTGCGATATATCTATGGGGTGAATAACGCGCTGGAAATGGCTCGCCAGCGCATCGCCTTTGCGGGGATGACCAACGGGCACTATGCAGCCTACTCCATCGCCAGGCGGGCCCGGTCTTATGGTCTCCCTTTCCTTCCGCTCTCCCTGCAGATGCGAGAGCAGGATCTGCTCTCGGAATTGCAGGCGTTTCAACCTACCATCCTGATGGCCTATCCCAGCCTTCTTGAAAGCATCATTGCAGCGCAATTATCGGGTCGTCTTCACCTCGCCCCCGAGCTCATCATCAGCGGAGCCGAACCATTGTCGAGCCGGCTTCGAAGACGGTGTAAACAAGCGTTCGGCTCCTGCCCGAGGGATATCTATGGGGCATCTGAATCCATCTTGATAGGCGCAGAAACATCACATCAGGAGGGTATGTATCTCTTCGACGATTGGACCATGGTGGAGACCCAAAAGGAAAGTGGCGTGGCAGGGCGCGAGGGTGTGCTCATCACCAATCTCTATAATCACACGCTGCCACTCATTCGGTATCGTCTGGACGATCTGCTCGACATCGACTGGGATCTTGCGAATGCCAGCCTGCCCCTGCCTCGTATCCGCCGCGTCCTGGGGCGCACGGAAGATGCTCTGGAATTCAAGCTCGCAGGGAAGAGCGTGTCCCTGCACCCCATGCTTTTTGTGGAGTTCTATGTCCGCGGAATGCGCGAACTCCAGGTGGTGCGAGACTCGGCGAAGGCACTCACACTGCGGGTCGTGCTTGGGGGAAAAGCAGCAGACGTCCTGCCGCGCATTCACCGCCGGATGAACGAGATCTTGGGAGAAGCAGGCCTGTTGGGCCATGTTGAGTACCGCATTCAGGTTGTCGATGATTTCATGGAGGAAAAGACAGGGGGGAAAAGGCGCTTGATTGTGGAGGCAGTTGTCGACTGAGCTTGTTCTATATCAGGTCATGCTCGTAGGCATAGAGCGCAGCTTGAATCCGATCGCGCAGTCCAAGCCGGGACAGGATGCTCGAGACATGATTCTTCACTGTCCCCTCACTCAGGACGAGTTCTGCGGCAATTTCCTTGTTGGTCGCTCCGGTGGCAATCAGCCTCAGAACGTCAAGCTCTCGTTCCGTCAACGGGTGGACAACCCCCTCCTTTTCGCGCAAGGGAGCTCCCTTTCCTGGGAAGCCCTGTAGATATGGGAGAAGTTTATCCGCGACATTGGGGGCGAAGGGCGTGATACCCGAGGCCGTTAAGCGGACAGCCTGTGCGAGGTCATCGGCGGGCATGTCCTTCAGGAGGTAGCCCCGAGCTCCCGCGTGGAGGGATTTCACAATATACTCTTCATCATCGAAGGTGGTGAGCATGATGATGTGAATGTCTGGTTGGGAGCCGAGAATAGCCCGAGCAGCTGCGATGCCATCGGTCCTCGGCATGCGCACATCCATCAGGATGATGTTCGGCTTTTCTTGCTTCGCAAGCTTGATTGCTTCATCGCCATCAACGGCGGTCCCCACAACCTCGATATCTCCTTGAAGGTTCAGGAGCGATGCAATACCCTCACGCACGAGACGTTGATCGTCGGCGATAAGAACCTTGATGGTATCCATTTACCCCTCATTTTCCATGAGCTTTTCTTCATACTCAATCTGATCGGTGTCACGCGGGTCTCTTGGGACGACGAGCGTCATGCGTGTTCCAAAATCATGACCGCTTTCAATCGACATCTCGCCCTTGACAAGCCGCATTCGCTCACGAATGCCCTGCAGGCCGAAGCGCTGGATAACGTTTGATTCGTCCTTTTCAGGCTCGTGAAGCATCCCGGCCCCATCATCGGTAAGACTGAGCCTGGCTGATGTTTCCCCAAATGTGACGGTAAGCGTTGCATGACGGGCATTGGCATGCTTCTGGATGTTGGTAAGGCCTTCCTGGGCTGCGCGATAAAGCGTCACCAGCACGGAGTTTGCATAGCCCGCTTCCTCGCCGCTCATCTTTAGATCAAGCTCCAGCTCCTCCGAATGCGAGCGCAGGACAAGCTCTCTCAGTGCCTCTGAAAGCGAGAAGGGTTGAGGTTCCCTCAACGTGCTGACCGAAAGGCGAACATCCTCCAGTGCTTTGGTAGCTGCTTCACGGGCGCTGGCGAGGGCTTCTTGAGCTGTGGTCGGGTTGCGGTCTTGGAAAGTCACAGCCTTTTCCAGTTGGATTTTGACCGCCGTGAGGTAATGGCCCAGGGAGTCATGAATATCCCGAGCAAGACGGTTGCGCTCTTCGCTAGCTGCCATTTCTGCAACGTGATCCGCATATGCTTGCAGCTTGAAGTGGGAGGTTTGCAGGTCAGCCAGCAGCGCCTCAGTTTGTTTACGGTGGCGTTCCTCCTTGTTCATGGCTGCAGCGAGGATCTGCATGAAGACGAGGATGGAAGCAAAGGCGACGACGAGTAACGCGCTGCTGTTGCTCAAGTACCAGCTGGGATCGATGAGCGCGACGCGGAAGATGATGTAGGCGAGGTACAGCAAGCTAGTCAAGGCTGAGAAGTTCTCACCGATGGCGAAGTACGCGATGAAGACAACGATCGGATGGAGGAAAAGGGCAATGCCTGAGTTGTCGAGTGAAACCAAACCTTCGATGAGGGCAATACGGATGCCCAGCAAACCCAGCCGTGTGAGGATGGGGCCTTCATACCCGATGTGTAAGAACTCCAGGCTGGCGAGGCCCGCAAGAAGAAGGAGAAAGAAGAGGCCGCGGGCCTCTTCCCCTGTTAAATAGCCTTCTCCTTCAATAAACATGCCGAAGGTAAAGGTTACCAAGCCTAGCATGCCGCTGTACATGCGGGTAAATGTGGCCCGAGGTGCTCGGACGGATGATTCGAACAGCGAAAAAGGATTCATGCGATCCTGGATTCTCGATTGGATATGCAGCCCGGGTTCCCATACTACGACTCGCACTGCGTCTTCAGTGTAGCAGAGCGAGAGGGGTGCAACAATAGCCGCCAGACTATGCATCTTTTCGTGCCCGTACCGCCATCTCAGCCAACCGGCATGGGTCGAGTGGCCTAACGAAACACATCGAACGGCACTTGGCATGAAACGCCCCAACCCATATGCTTTGCAAAGCGTGTTGAGATGGGTTATGGCCTGTGGTGGATGGAGGAGGCAAGGATGAGGGAAAGTGTGATGTACTGGGGTATTCGGCCCTTCCTCCGGATGCTCATTCACAGAGCGTTTGATTTTGATATTATCCGTGAAGGTGATATCCCGGATGGTCCGAAAGTCTTTGTCGCCAATCACCCCACGACCATTGACCCCTTCCTGGTCGCGTTCGCTGCTGCAACGCCTGTTCATATCCTTATCACGGAACCCATCTTTCGAACTCCCGTTCTGGGCCGGTACCTGCACATGGCAGGACATATTCCTGTCCAGCTGCATGAAGGGCGATCGGCATACGACCGCGCGCTGCGTCTTCTCCATAGAGGACGTAGCATCCTGGTCTTCCCCGAGGGCGCACTCAGCCCGGAGGGGGGAGGCCTGCATCCGGCACGGACTGGCGCAGCACGGCTGGCCTTGACGGCAGGCGTACCCCTGGTGCCGGTGGGCATCCATGTGGATCGAACACGCATGCTGGTGGTGCAAAACCATATGATGGAGGAGCGAGGACGGGGAAGATTTGTGGTCAATGGCCCTTACCGGATAACGGTAGGCAGGCCTATGTATGTGGAAGCCGATAGTGAGGATCGCCAAGCGGTAAACGAACTGGGGCGCTGGATCATGTTTCGCATCCGGGCACTTGCCACCCAGAGCGAGCAGCGCAGAAAGTACGCGCCCGCGCTGATCGAGAGCAGTTCCATCCGCTAAGACACTCTGCAGGAGCTCCGGCAGGGTATGCGCATTCAGGAGGATCATGAGAGCAATGGAAAAACCACTTCGAGTAATTACAGACAGTGCCGTGGATATGCCCGCAAGTGAGCGGGAAGGATTCGGGATTCATGTCGTGCCACTATCCATTCAGTTTCCGACAGGTCAGGTGTCGTCAGAGGAACTCAGTCCTGACGAGTTTTATGATCGTCTCCGTTTAATGGAACCGGAAATCCCCACTACCTCCATGCCGTCTCCTGGCTATTTCGCTCAGTTGTTTAGGGATGTTCTTGAAAATGGTGAGGAACCGCTCGCCATCCACATTTCCAGCGGATTGAGCGGCACCATCAACGCCTCCCGGCAGGGCGCTTCGCAAGTAGGTCATGATATTACCGTGGTTGATACCATGACGCTGTCGGGCGGACAGCGCTTCCAGGTCTTGGCGGCAGCGCGGGCGGCGGCGAAGGGATTCTCGAAGCAGGCCGTGCTGGACAAGCTGGCCGAAATCCGTGCATCCACAGAGGTCATCTACACGCTTGAAACATTGAAATACCTGCAGCATGGTGGTCGCATTGGCAGGGTGAGCGCGCTGCTCGCGTCCATCCTTGATATCAAACCCATCATTAAGGTTGATCAAGCCGATGGCAAGTACTCTACGGCAGGGAAGGAACGCAGCATTCGTCGCGCACTCGATTCACTCGTGACATTTCTCGTCCATCGCTTTGGGCCACAAACGCCCCTCTGGGTTTCCGTCATGCATGGTCAACTCGAGGAGCAGGCACTCAGGCTCGTTGAACAACTTGGGCTGCATCTCGCAATTGAACGCAGCGAAATCTTGCGCATTTCACCGGTGCTGGGCGTGCACACCGGGCCGGGGATTGTCGGGGTTGCTGCCCTTCCCATGGCGTTGATGAGCGAGTTCGTCTGACCTGTGCTCCATCCTGTCTGCCCCCGGATTCGTCCGGGGGTGTTTGTTTTCTCCCGCTATATGCTGGTTTACAATGACGAGCAAAGCGATGTGTGATGAAGCGGGGAGGGTCAACGTGTCGTCATCCAATCGGACCTTTTCGTTTTTTATCTGGAGCTTTCTTCTGTCCTGGTCATTATGGCTTTTCGCGATTGGAAGCCGGACATCCATTTCGCAGCCGGCTGCATTCTTTCCCTATTTACTAGGCGGGTTTGGGCCCAGCGTTGCCGCATTGTTGTTGCTCTCGAGGGAGGCCGATTATGAAGAACGAAAGTCTTTCTGGGCACGAACGACGAGCTTGAGGGGCATCCCCCCTGAGGGCTGGGGATTCCTGTTGTTGTTCCCGCCGCTATTGCTGGCAGGTTCGCTGGGGGCACATGTTTTGACCGGAGGTGGGCTGCCCTCCTTTACCCTGCTGGATGTGATGCGCAGACAACCGCTGATTTTGGTCAGTTTGATTTCTATGCAGTTCATCTTTGGTCCGGTATCAGAAGAGCTTGGTTGGCGCGGGTACGCGCAGGAGCTTCTGGAAGATCGCCTTGGTCCCCTGAGCGGGACTCTGCTGCTTGGCGTCCTCTGGGCTGTTTGGCACATCCCCTTGTTCTTCATCCCCGGTACCGTGCAGTACGCATGGCAGCCAGGAAGCGCAGCCTTCTGGCTGTACCTCCTCAATTACATCCCGCAGGCTTTTCTGTATGCCTGGCTTTACAGGGTGGCCGATCGGAGTATCCTCGCGGTCATCCTCCTTCACTTCAATCTGAATCTCATGCTATCCGTCTCGGGCCCGCTTCCCGATCGTGTGGAAGTCGCTCGTCTGGCGCTCACTGTGCTGACCGCGCTTCTTGTCCTGAGCAGGCTGAGCAAGGGAGAGGCTCTTGAATCAGAATCAAACGGTGAAGCAGATTGGCCTGCATCATAGGGCGGGGACAACCCACATCCCGGGGGATTCAACCAACATATCCACATTGAAGGAGGAAGCACGGGTTATGAAGGCCGTGAACGGATCGGCATGGATGTCGAAGATCTTATCGAGGCATTGAAGTAGGCGTTCGCTGATGCATGGTTGACATCTGTCCCATACCCGATCGGGGCGAAGATCGCTGACGGCCCTGTGCGGGCTTCGTTGCAGTGGAGCTCAGGGAACATGCTGACGCGGAGCTTGGCCATGCTGATCTCGTCGCTGAGCAGATCATCCGGCTTGGTAGCATGCCTCTACTCCAGCAGGAGGATTGGTTCAGGAAAATGAACTGCGGATACCACGCTCCCCGAGGATCCCGGTGTAAAGCGGCTGCTTGTTCAGAATATTGAAACTGAGCGGTGAGCCATTCGCGTGTACAAGGAGATTATGGACCTCACCAAACAGGGGGGGCGATCACCCACCCGTTGGCCTTGCAAATTATGACCGATGAGGTCACCCACGAGGAAGATCTCGAGGAGCTGGCCGAGGACATTGAATACATGAAGAAATCCTGACGGACAGTGCCCCGTGACAGGTCCACATCGCAAGAGCCCTTGCCGGGGCTCTTCTTCATTTCAAGTGGGTTTTCATCGATGGGGAGGAGAGGGTACACCGTTCGTGTCACGACATCGTCTTCTGTGATGATGATCCCCGAATAGGAGATAGAGAGCCCATGTTCGAGGCAAAAGACGTGTACAATCAGCCCATGTCACGAATTGATAGGAAGACACCTGATCCGTTGAAGAACGACCGGATGCTTTTTCGTTTCTCCCTGTATGGATTTTTGAAGAATCTGCGTTTTTTCGAGCCTTTTCTCCTGCTCATCTTACGGGATGCTGGATTAAGCTTTTTCCAAATTGGCTTGCTCTATTCCATCCGCGATCTTTCCACGAACCTGCTTGAAATCCCAGCTGGCTTCTTCGCGGATATTTTTGGACGACGGCGTGCGATGGTGGCAGGTTTCGCCATGTACATCGTGTCCTTTCTGATGTTTTTCTTCTTTCCGGGGTTTTTCCCCTACGCCGGAGCGATGGTCGTGTTTGCGATGGGAGAGGCGTTGCGGACCGGGACTCACAAGGCGTTGATCCTGGAGCATCTCAAGTTGGAAGGGATCCACGCATTAAAGGTGGTGTATTACGGGCGAACACGCAGCGCCTCCCAGCTTGGATCGGCCCTGAACGCACTCATTGCGGCTGGACTTGTGTTCTATACCGGCGATTACCGTTTTATCTTTGCGGCCTCCATCCTTCCTTATGTGCTAGATTTGATTAACCTGGCGACGTATCCAGCTGAGCTGGACGGCGAACTGGACGCGTTGCGCACAGGTCAAATCCGAGAGCAGGTCAAGAGCACGTTCCAGGATTTCGCTGACATCTTCAAACAGCGGCAGGCCGTCTGTGCGATTCTCAACAGCGCGGGGTATGCTGGCGCCTTCAAATCGGTTAAGGATTACCTTCAGCCTTTGCTGGAAGCTTTCGCCCTTTCACTGCCAATCTTTCTGGTCTTGGAGGACAACCGCCGCTCCGCCCTGGTGATCGGGGCCGTGTACTTTGTGATCTACTTGCTCACAAGCTTTGCCTCCCGGGGGGCAGCACGTTTCAGCAGCCGCTTTAGGAGCCTGGCTACGGCGATTAACGTGACCTTCTTGGGCGGTGCTGTGATGGTGATTTTGGCTGGAGTAGCCTCCTTGCTTGAGATTAATGTTATTTCGATCATGCTGTTTCTTGCGCTCTTCCTGCTGCAGAATGTTCGCCGGCCGATGAATGTGGGGATTATCAGCGATCAGATTGATGATCGGGTGATGGCTTCCGGACTCTCCGTGGAATCGCAGGCAACGACGTTGCTGATGGCTCTTTTTGCCCCGATCCTGGGAGGACTGGCCGATGTCTTGAGTATCGGGGGTGCGCTGGCGGTGTTTGGCGTTGGGCTGGTGCTGTTTTCGTGGTTTGTGCGCATCCAGCAACCAGTCGAGGAACCCGCCCTGTCATGAAGGCGTGCTGAGCGAGCCAGACGGCTCTCCGACGACCGTGGAACGCGGCATTCTCTTCCCCTGGCAGTCATCGAAAGTGCAGAGACAAAATCGAACGGACATTATCGAAAATGTCGATAATGACTCTGACAGAAAACACTTCTATTCAGACCAACTTAGGCATAATCTTAACCCCGTATGTAATTAAGCAATGACGCAATTAATAGGTTCCTTAAGCAATCGGTGAGGGTGGCTGGAGATGGATCCTGATGTGCGACATCTGGTGGAGCAGCAAGCCGCACGCTGCAGCGTCTTCAGCAATGCACGCAGGGTGATGATATTGTGGACGCTTCTCGATGGTGAGAAACCTGTAAGCGAGATTGCCACCGCCATTGACACCTCCCTGCAGAATACATCCCAGCACTTACGCATCATGAAGGATAACCACATCCTGGACACGCGCCGGGATGCACAGACCATTTACTACCGCATTTCTGAAACGGCGCTTGCCGATGTTTGTCTGGTCAAGCAAATACAAAACTATCAACGAGCCGTATCTCTATCCGCAAGCAATCTATTTGATCACAAAGGAGAAGCGAGATGACGACCGATCTGAGTCAATTGGAAGCGGCAAAAGTGGTGGATGCGCGTGGCAGTGCGTGCCCGGGCCCGCTGCTTGAAGCCAAGAAGGGAATCGGCGCTGTAAGCGTCGGTGAGGTGCTTGAAATTTGGTCGGCCGATCCCGGCACAAAGGATCAGATTCCGCGTTGGTGCACCAAGATTGGCCATGAGTATCTCGGCGACCTGACGGCAGATGGGTACGATCGGCTGTTTATCAAGCGTGCCAAATAAGGAGAGGGGTTGATGGGAATGGATGTGCTCGAACGAAAGCCAAAAATTCTCATCCTTGCAACGCTCTCTGGGGGCTATGAAGGGGCGAACTCGGCGGGGCAGATTCACGCGGACTACGCGACGAATACCTACATCCTGCCAGTGATTTCCCCCTGCATGTTTCCCGAAGACTTTTACTTGCGCGCGTTCGAAAAAGGCGTCGATGCTATCCTCGTGATGTATAGCGGCACAGACTGCCCCTACAAAGGGGCAGCAGAACGCACCGCTGAAATCATTAACCGGGTCTATCCCTTGATGAAGGAACGCGGCATCGACACCAAGCGGCTGAAACTGGTTGCGATCTGCACCGTATGTGTGAAGCCCTTCCTGAAAGAGATAACACAGATGAACGCTGTTCTCGATCAGATTGGGTTTGTGCACAACGAGATCGCCGCCGGCCCAGCACCTGTGTAACGCGGCGGGGTGGAGAGAGTTTGACATGGATGAAAAACGTTTACAGGTCGACGCAATTGTCGTCGGCGGCGGAATTGCCGGCATGCAATCTGCGCTTGACCTCGCTGATCAAGGATACAAGGTTGCCCTGGTGGAGAAGGAGGCCAGCATCGGTGGGAAGATGATTGCGCTCAGCAAGGTCTTTCCCACACTGGACTGCTGCAGCTGCATCACCACACCCAAAATGTCCTCCGTCGTTCACAACGACAACATCACGCTGCTCACATACCATGAGGTGCGCAGGGTAGAGCGACTGGAGGAAGGCTTCCGGGCACGCGTAGCGAAGAAGCCGCGCTATGTGAATGTGGATATTTGCACAGCCTGCAGGCAGTGCGAGTATGCATGCCCGGTGGACATCCCGGCCGCTTTCGATCGCGACATGGGATCTACACGCGCCATTCGAGTGCCGTTTTCAACGGCTGTTCCCCAGGCTGCGGTGCTGGAAATGGAACACTGCATCCTTTGCGGAAAATGCCAGCGAGTGTGCCCCGTTGAGGGCTGCATCGACTTTTCTCAGAAAGAGGAGTTGTTCGACATCGATGCAGGCGCCATTGTGCTTGCAACGGGTTTTGAAATCACCCCGCGCGATGCCAAAGAGGAATATGGTGCAGGACGCTTCCCCAACGTGATTGACGGGCTCATGATGGAACGGCTGCTCGCCCCCACCGGCCCCTACGGTCATGTCATTCGACCCGGAGACGGCAAGGAGCCGGACTCGATTGCGTATGTCCAATGCGCCGGTTCGCGCGATAAAAGTCTCGGCGTAGAATACTGCTCTAGGGTGTGTTGCATGTACGCCATCAAGCAAGCCATGCTGCTTTCCGGTGCACTTCCCCTGGCCGACATCACGATTTACTTCATGGATATTCGCAGCTTTGGTAAAGGCTATGAGCAGTTCTACCAGAACGCCAAGGCGATGGGTATCGAATTTGTGAAGGGCAAGGTTGCTCGGATCGAGGAGCTGGAGAATCAGAACCTCACGGTGCGTGTCGAGCAGTTGGATGAAGGCGGTAGGGTGCTTGAGCGAGAGCACGACCTGGTTGTACTCTCGGTGGGCATGCTGCCTGGCGAAAACCCTGAAGCTGTGTTCGGTCTTAAACCAGCATCAGACGGATTCGTTGCGTTACCTTCGCCAAACATCGCTCCCGGCCAAACCGCTCAAGAAGGTATCTTCGTGACTGGAACGGCGGCCGGACCTATGGACATTGTGGACAGCATTGTCATGGCAGGCGCTGCAGCGACAGAGGCTGCAGCCTACCTCTCGTCCAATGGGTTTCACTCGGAGCCGCACGATGTGAAGGAGTTCGCCCATGCCTGAGAAACCTGAGAAAAACACACCTACGAATCCTCCTGACGCACCCAACGGTGAAGAGGAAATCCGCATCGGTGTGTACTCCTGCTACTGCGGTGGCAACATCAGCGACGTCATCGACGTCGAACGGCTCGCCGAGTCGCTGAAAGGCCAACCGGGCGTTGTGGTTTCACGCACGGATATGTCCATGTGTTCGGATGCTGGCCAGGCGATGGTGGAAGAAGACATCCGAAAGTACGGGCTCAACCGCGTGGTGATTGGTGCCTGCAAGCCCTCGCTGCATGAGGGCACGTTCCGCGGCGCCGTCGCTCGAGCAGGGCTGAACCCGTATCTGTATGAGCATGTGGGCATCCGTGAACAGGCAAGCTGGGTGCACCACGATGATCCACTCGGCGCAACGGAAAAAGCGAAACGCTTGATGTCAGCTGGGATTGCCAAGGCCTTCAAACTGGAACCCCTTGAGCCGATACAGCTGGAGGCGGAACAGCATACGCTTGTGATCGGGGGAGGCATCTCTGGCCTTCAGTCCGCGCTGAAAATCGCAGAAACCGGTTTGCAAGTGACCTTGATTGAAAAATCGCCATTTCTTGGCGGCCGCATGTCTCAACTGGAAAGTGTCTTCCCGACAGGTGAAAACGCACGTGATTTGCTGCACCCCGTCATCGACAAGGTGCTTGCTCATCCTAAGATTAGCGTCCATACCCGGACGGAACTGACGGCAGTCAAAGGCTACGTCGGGGATTTCCAGATCGAACTAACGAAAACCCCACGGGGTGTGCCGGAAGGATTGTTGGCCCTGGATGCCGCGATCGAAGCCTGCCCCGAGGTCGTTTCGGACGAGTTCAATTACGGGCTGACCGAGCGCAAGGCGATTTATAAAGCCTATGCGGACTGCAGGCCGGCCGACGCAGCCATCGATTGGGCCAACTGCACCCGTTGCGGCGCGTGCCAGAAGGTGGAAGGTGGGGAAGGGATCAACCTCGATCCAACTCCTGAGACGATCGAACTCAAGGTGGGAGCGGTCGTTGTCGCGACGGGCTTCTCGCCGTATGAACCCCGTCAGGGCGAATATGGTTATGGGGAGAGTTCGCGAGTCATCACCCTCCCTCAGCTCATCCGCTATGCTGGAGTGCATGGACTTAAGGATGGCTTGATGTGGGAGGGCAAACCGGTACGCAATATCGGTTTTGTCCATTGTGTCGGAAGCCGCCATCTCGAAGGGGTGCATGAACCTCAGGATGATGGCGTCCTCAACGATTACTGCTCTCGGGTCTGCTGCACCGCCACGCTGCATGTGGCGGATTTGCTCAAGAAGAACCTGCCCGACATCAACGTGTTCGACATCTTCGAAGATATCCGCACCTACGGTCGCGGCCATGAGGAGTACTACATCGAAGCCTCTGATCGCATGGTGACATTCTTGCGCTTCCATGGGGACGAACCGCCGACGGTAGTGAAGGCTCCTGCAGGTGATGAGCATCCTCTTCAGATTCACATGAAGGACTATCTCACCTGGGGTGAGGAGCTGGAGGTTCCGCTCGATCTGGTGGTCCTTGCGGTTGGCATGATGCCCAACGACGTGGATGACCTGGTGCGCTTGCTGAAGATTTCGAAGGGCAATGACCGCTTCCTGCTTGAAGTGCATCCCAAACTACAGCCTGTCGAAACGGCGGTTCCCGCAGTCGTACTGGCGGGCACTGCGCAGGGCCCCATGACCATCCAGGAGAGTTCCGCTGCTGCCATGGCGGCTGCGGCGAAAGTGTCTGTGCTGCTGGGTGAGGGTTCCGTCGAGCTTGAGCCGTTTGTCGCACGCGTTGACCTCGAACGCTGCACCGGAAGCGGGGCATGCGTCGAGGTTTGCTGCTATGAAGATGCCATTTCCCTGGAGACGATGCTCGTGGATGGGAAAGAGGTTCAGCGGGCCGTGGTTAACCCGGCTAACTGTGCGGGTTGTGGTGTGTGCGTGAGCGCCTGCCCCAACCGTGCCCTTTCTGTGATGGGATGGACACTCGATCATTACGATGCCATGGTTGACGCTATTACGGCGGATCTGCCGCAACTGGAGGTGGCATGATGAGCCCGAAGGAAGATGCACGTACGTCGGCCACCATTCTCAAAGCGCTGCGTGAGGAGCACCAGGAAACGGTCGCCAGGGCGCAGGCGCTGGTGAAGGAGAATAACGCTATCCAGCGAAAGCTCCTGAAAGCGTTCGGCGAGGAAACGAGGACCATCCCGCAGCTCGCAGAAGAGACCGGGATCCCGGCTCAGGATGTGCTCTGGCACATCACGGCACTTAAGAAATACGACCGGATCATCGAGGTCGGCATGGATGGTGAGTATTACAGCTACCGCACATCCAAGGAGGGAAAGTGATGGGACATCGAGTCAATCCGGATGTGCTGGGGGAACTACAGGAGTTTGGCGCTGTCAATGTGGAAGCGTGCTTCAACTGTGGAAACTGCACCGCGGTATGCCCCCTGACCACGGAAGATGAAAACTTCCCCCGTAAAATGATCCGCTACGCGCAGGTCGGCATGGCCGACAAACTGCTGGGCAGCAAGGAACTCTGGCTGTGCTATAACTGCGGCGAATGCTCCGAAACCTGCCCGCGCCAGGCTGATCCATCCACGTTTATGATGGCCGCCCGCTGCTATGCCGTCACGCATTATGATGTCTTCAAGTTCGGATCGTTCCTGTGCAAGCGACCTCTGATTGGGTCGTTGCTGGTCGTCCTTCTGGGAATCGTCCTGGCACTCTTCATGTACACACAGACAGAGCCAGTTGCGAACGATTCGCTGCGCTTGTTTGAGTATCTGCCCTATGAAATTGTGCATGATTTCGGGCTGGCGGTGATTGTGATCATCGCCCTGGCTGGAATTGCGGGCATTTTCAACATGCTGCGACGCCTGAACAAGGCCAATGATCTGACCTGGGGCAGTTTCTTCAAGACACCTGTAAAGGAGTGGATCAGCGCGTTGTGGAAAGCCATCGTCGTGGAAGCCCTCGGACAGAAACGCTATCGCACTGAATTCCAGGAACGGGATGAATACCCCTGGTTCCTGAAGCGATGGTTCGTGCATGCTACGGCGATGTGGGGCTTTCTGGGGCTTGGCCTCGCCACAGCCTTAAACTACTTGCTGGACATCATCGGAACGAAGCCGACCGGGACGTTTGTACCCATCTGGTACCCGATACGTTTGCTTGGAACGGTCTCCGGGCTCGTGTTCCTGTATGGTGTCAGCATTCTGATGTACCGGCGCTGGAAAAAGGAAGGCAAAGCGCACAGCAACTCGCGCGCAGCTGACTGGATGTTCCTCTGGCTGCTGTGGCTGGCCGGCTTCACCGGGTTCCTGGTTGAAATCAGCCTTTACCTCCCTGCAGCATTATGGGGCCGCTGGATGCTGCTGGCTCATGTCGGTGTGTCCATGGAGTTGGTTTTACTGCTGCCGTTTACCAAGTTCGCCCATGCCATTTACCGGACAGCAGCCTTGTTTGTGCATGAATTAAATCCGGTGAGGGAAGAGGAGCTGTCCGTCGCCGCAGCGGCTGCTGCGGACTGACATGGATGCCCTTCCGTGAAAAGGAGGATTCCAGGCCAAAGATGGGATGACCTGATACCTGTCTCACCGGCCATGCCGGTGGACAAGGATCGTGAAATGGATTCGCTTCGTTGATCTTGCAGGAGGAAACTGATGAGTCAAAAAATGGCGATCGTATGCAACCACTCGGACACGACCGGCTTCATGCCGACCCTGATTATGGGGTCATCCGGGCTTGCACTGGACTATGAAGTTATTCTGTTCTTTTGCCCCAATGGCGCACAGGCGCTCGTGAAGGGTGAGCTTGAAAAGTACCAGGACCTGAAAGGCCTTCCCAATCCGGTAGAGTTGTACAATACCATTCTCGAGTTGGGTGGAAGGGTTATCTTCTGCGAACTGGCGCTTGAGAACAAGGGCATCAAGCCAGAGGACCTGCGCGAGGGTGTCGAGATTATGAAGGCGCCTCCCTTCCTGATGGAAGCTGAGGGCGCGCAGATGACGTTCACATTCTAGCGAGCACTCCTCTGCTTACCAGCCGCCCCTTATGGGGGCGGTTTTTTTTATGCTTATTTTCCCTTCACAGGCAGGTTGAGAAGGTCGTCATTGGTGGAGCTGTGGATGAAGCTCCAGAAGGCTTCCTGGAGTCGGTTGGGCGCATCGATTTTTCGTCGTACCATGTAGACTTTCCGCTCAAGCGACATGTCCTGGACAGGGACGATGGCGAGTTGTTCCTGTTCATAGAGGCAGTTCGCGGCGAGGCGGGAGACGAACGATACGCCATATCCTTTGGCAATCGTGAAGGTGATGGCTTCTGTGTTCCCGAGTTCCAGGAAGATATTCAGATCATCAATGGTGATGTCATGCTGGGCCAACGCGCTCAGGAGCACCCGACGGGTACCGGAGGTCTCCTCGCGCATGATGATTTGTTCCTGCAGCAGTTCGGAGGGACGAATGGACTCGCGCGATGCCCATGGGTGGTCCTTGGGAGTGATGAGCACAATGGAATCGGTGAAGAATTCCTGCGTTTCAAGTTCGTTGTCGTAAATCTGTGAACTGATGACGCCGAGGTTAGCATCGCCTTCCAGGAGCTGCAGGGCGATACTGGGAGAGGTGCAGGCGGAGATGCTGACATGGATTCCGGGATAGTGTTGGCGGAAACGCGCGGCGAGTTGGGGCAGGATGTATTTTCCACTGGTTGTGCTGCACGCGATGCGTAGATAGCCTGCAATCTCGTCCTGCACGGAGGCCATCATTTCCTGCAACTCATAGGATTGGTTGAGCAGTTTTCGGCTGAGTGGGAGGAGTAGTCTCCCTGCCTCTGTGAGGCGGAGGCTGCCACCTTCGCGGCTGAAGAGCTTCACCCCCAGGTCGGATTCAAGGCTTTTCATGTGATGGCTCACCGTTGACTGGGACAGGTGGAGGATCTTCGCTGTGCGCGAGAAATTCAGGGTCTCTGCAGCGTGCACGAAGATTTGCAGTCGATCCAGATCCATGGTGGGCATCTTGCCGAGGGTAGCATCGGTCATAAAACGCATCTCCTGTTTCACCGATCAGATGTACAAGGGAATTCGATCCCGGGAAACGCCTAGATAAGACGCAAACATGATTATAGGGGAGTTTCCGGGGGGCTGCAGGGCGTGTTTTCAACGAACCAATGGATGGCGAAACGAGATGCGACGGGACTTCCTCACAAGTGCCGGGCACGACAGATTCCGGTTTGTGGTGCAGGGTTAGCAGAACAAGCGTGGGGGAGGATGTATGAACAAGCCATTCTGCGCCTTGCAAGCAGCACGTACTGACCGAGTGGCTAGGTTCAGGCCTCAACCACAGGGGGTGGAATCCTTTTTCCAGATGATCTAGTATGTATCTGCAAAGGAGGCGTCTTTCAGAGATGACTGATTCCAACAAAGCTGACGATAACCATGTGAGGAGCGGGCAGACTACTCTCAGACAGTGTGTCGATGTTGTAGGTATGCTATCTCTCGTCCTCTTTGTGTATCTGGCTTGTGCCTGCACAACAACGGAGGCGCAAACGACCGTGACGGTCACAGCGACGGGGGCGGCTTTATCACCGGTCGAGGTTGTGCGTTTCTTCTATGAAAAGTACATGCTCTATCCTGGCAATCCACTTGTTGAACGCACCTATGCTGAGAATCCTGTCCTCGCCCAATATCTGTCCGCTGCATTGATCGAAGAGATCGAGGACACCCTGTCCCGGATGGACCATGGCGGCTATGATCCCTTTCTTTGCGCCCAGGACAATCCCAATGCCATTGACGTGATCATGGTCGCTTCCGAAGAGAATACCGCTTCTGTCCTGCTGCACAGGCTTTTTGGAACCGCGCCGGATCCGCAGCCTGTGCAGGTCACCCTGGAGCGGATATCGGGGAAATGGTTGATGGTTGACGTGTCATGTGGAGGTGGAAGTACGCCCCAGCCTGAAGGGAGTGAACCATCCCCTCCGGTTCTTATCGCACCGCTCCCGGCGGAGATTCTGGAGAGTGAGACCATCTTCGCATTTACAGACTTTGGATTTCAAACCGCCTATCCGCCTGCCTGGCAGGTGCAGTGGCTGGAGAGCTACGCACAACCCGGTGATCCAGTCGTTGGCTATGCTTTATTTTTCACCCAGGCGGGGCCCACCCCGCTGACGGTTGTCGTGATTTCTGGGAGTGAAGAGGAATTCCGGACCTTCTTCCCCGAGCCATCTGGAGGCTCCATCGTGATGGATGTTCACGGAATGCAGATTCACCGGGAGGAACCGGTACCGGGCGAGGTGTATTACTTCTCACACTCGCCTTACCGTCCCGAACAACGCGTGGCGCTGCGTTTGATCGACCGCGACGGTGACCTGGACGAAGGCTGGTATCAAGCCGCCGAGACGATGCTTGCCACGTTCTCCTGGCAGGAGGCTCCATGATCCCTGTGACATTACAGGATGGGGGACAGGGGGTGAAGCCGTTCAAGAGTTCGCTTCTCCGATTCTTGATCGCCGCGCTTCTCCTGTTGGCGGGTTATGTGTTGCTGCTGGTGTATTCGGTTAACTCGTATGCCCGTCAACTTATCGACGCACGCGAGCGAGAACTGCAGCGGGTGGTAAATCTTGGACTGGCATCTCTGTCCGTTGAAAGCATAGAGGCAACGCAGTTTCTTTCTCTGGAACAGATCCGACGCAACGCGGCCCTCACACTTCGAGACATCGCCGACCGTTACACTCTGGGCGAGAACCAGCTCATCATGCTCACGGACGACGGGGTCGTGCTTTTGTTTCCGCTGCAGTCCGCTCTGGAGTTGAGCAGTCAGCTCGACCTTCAGGATGCGGAAGGCTCTTACTTTATCCAGGATATGCTGACCTTTGCGGATAAACCATCGGAGGAAAGCTGCCTGCGCTTTTCCTATGCCGTGGAGGACGGTGAACCTGCAGATGAATATCTCGCCTGCATGCACGCCATTCCGGAGTGGAAGGCTGTCATTGGTGTGATGATGAATATTGAGCCGACCATCCAGCAGCAGCGGAGGTTTCTCTTGCACTCCTCATTGCTGACTCTCGTTCTGGTGGGAGCGCTGGTGGGGGCAAATCTTGTATTACTGCTGCCTACACTCAAGAGCTATGAAACGCTTCGGGGATTGTTCCGGGACGTGCGTCTGCGACCCGATTTGAAACCGGTCATCCCGAAGGAAGAGTTCCCCGAGCGATCCGATGCACGTGTTCTCATGGAAGACTTTGAGAGCATGCTGGGGCAAATTGAGCGCAGCAAACGCGCGCGAGAGGAAGCCGTTCTCGCAGAACGCGGCAGGCTCGCCCGAGAACTTCATGACGCCGTTTCCCAAACGCTGTTTTCGGCCAGTCTGATCGCCGACGTGCTTCCATCCCTGATGAAATCCAATCCGAAGGAAGCCGCACGACAACTGGAGGAGATGAGCCAACTCACACGAGGCGCTCAAGCCGAGATGAGAACACTGCTTGTGGAAATGCGGCCGGACGCGTTGATGGAAACGCCCCTTGCCGAGCTGATGCGACAACTTCTTGACGGGTTTCGCGGTCGTTACCGGGTTGCAGTGGAGCGACGCATCAAGGGGACGCTCGCGCCGCCGGTGGATGTCAAATTGGCGTTCTATCGTATTGCGCAAGAAGCGCTACATAATTCGGCCAAGCACAGCGGGGCGAGTCGGGTGCAGACCTCACTTGAAGGAGATGAATCCCGATTGACAATGACGATTTCCGACGATGGCTGCGGGTTTGAGACCGATGCGGTTGGTTCAGGGCGATTGGGGCTAAAAACCATGCGTGAGAGGGCAGGAGCGATTGGCGCTGCGCTCACGTTGGAGAGCCATCCGGGGGATGGAACCCGACTGCATGTCGCTTGGACTCAGGAAGGAAACGTAGACAGCGTGTAGAATGCACCTGCCCAAACGGATAGGCTGAAAACCAGAGCTTCGCATAGGATCGAGACTCTCCGTGCTGCCGATGTGCATGGAGGGTCTCACTCGTATGATGGGGTCAACTCGACACATTCTGTGACGAAAAGGAGAAAAGGCCATGTTGAAGAAAGTTTTGATTATTGGACTGATGAGTATAGTGGTGGTTGGAGGCGTCTTTGGGGCGCTGGTGCTGGCCGGTAACTGGGCTTATAGTACGGTTGCAGTTGAGGCGATGACGGCGGAGCCGGCCGATGTTGTGGCGAGTTTCTACGGATGGTACCTTGACCATGCAGGTTACGACGTCGAGAGCGGCACAATGCGCAATCCCCTGGTTGACCGGTCCTATGCAGCACGCGAGGAACTCTCGCCGGCGCTGGTGGATGAGATCGATGCCCTTCTGGCTTCGTTCCGAGAGGGTGGGGCAGCTTACGATCCCTTCCTCTGTGCACAGGACATCCCCACCGAGTTCACAGTGAGTACCTCCTCGATCTCGGAAAGTGCGGCAGAGGTCCGTGTGGAGACCAGCTTCGTCGGCCATAGTTTCCGGGTGATGCTCGAGAAGACAGGCGGCGAATGGACGATCACCGCAGTACGCTGCAGCTTCGAGTAGAGCTCATGGCAAATCAGTGCGAGGTGAAAAGGGAACCGCTTTTCACCTCGCTGCACGTTATGCGATAATCAAGCCATTGATGAAATGAGGTGCGGCATGGCAGAGGGAAGTCCCATCCGGGTATTCATCGTTGACGATCAGCCAGTTGTCCGGCAAGGCCTTTCGGCGTTTCTGATGGCGATGGAGGATATGGAGATTTGCGGTCAGGCGTCAAACGGAAGGGATCTGCTTCAAGCATTGGAAACCGCCAGGGCAGATATCATTCTGATGGACCTTAAAATGCCGGAAATGGATGGGCTTGCGGCCACCAAGGTGGTTCTGGAGAATAACCCCAAAGCTCGCATCATCGTATTGACCAGCTATCACTCCGATGAGATGGTGAAGGAAGCGCTTCAGGCGGGCGCAATGGGCTATGTTCTTAAGAATGCCACTGCCGAGGAAATCGCAACCGCCATTCGCAACGCGATGGTTGATCGCCGAACCCTCGCCCCGGAAGCGGCAGACGCCCTCATCCGCATGAGCAAGGCACCTGCTTCGCCCGGTCATGATCTGACTGATCGTGAGCGCGATGTGCTCGCGCTAATGGTCGAAGGTCTGAACAACGGCCAGATCGCGGACCGTCTGGTCATCAGCACAGCTACGGTCAAGTTCCATGTCGGCAATATCCTCTCCAAACTTCATGCAGCAAATCGTGTCGAGGCGGTCAGCCTGGCGTTGAAGGAAGGCATGCTGGATTGAGGGCTTCATCGCCCCTGCGGCCGATCCCGCTTGCGCCAGCGACGGTGCTTCGTGGCTGCATCTTGACGTTCGGCGCCCCATCTTTTAAGATAGATACCTGTACCCCCTATGGGTATAATTCAGTAAGAGAGGGGGCTTGTCATCCATGCCGGACAAACGGATGAAGCGCAAAAGACGCGTGGTGATCTTCACAACACCCACCTGCACTTATTGTAAGACCGCCAAAATGTACTTGCGACAAAACAAGATCCGCTTCAAGGAAGTGGATGTCTCGCGCGACGCCCAGGCTGCGAAACACATGCAGCGCCGCAGCCGGCAGACGGGCGTGCCCGTGATTGAAATTGGAAGCAAGATTGTGGTCGGATTTGACCGTCCCAAGATTGATAAATTGCTGGGGCTGCGCTGAGGCGCAGTCCTCCTCATAGAGAAGGAGACGAACGATGAAATTGGAACCTTTGGGCGAACGTATTTTGGTCAAGTTGATTGAAGAAGAGGCGGTTACCGCTAGTGGGCTGGTCCTGCCAGAGACGGCCAAGGAAAAGCCGCAGAAGGGTGAAGTTGTCGCTGTTAGCCAGGATGAGATGGCTGAGATGACGGTAGAAGTGGGTGATGTGGTCCTCTTCGCCAAGTACAGCGGTGTTGAGATCAAACTGGAAGGTGACGAGCATCTTCTTCTCGAGATGGGTGATGTCATTGCCAGGATTGTGGCGTAATCCGGCAGATTCAGGAAGAGAAGACGGCCATGACAGCAGAGACAAACACAGGGGAGTTGTATCCGGAAAACGAAGTGCTCCTGCAGCGGCTGAAACGGATTGAAGGCCAGATTCGCGGCTTGCAGCACATGCTCTCCGAAGAACGAGCCTGCAGTGAGATCATTCTTCAGCTTATGGCTGCACGCAAAGCCCTGGATGCGGTGGGAACGATGTTGCTCCATGATCATATCGACCGTTGTCTTCCGGGGGGGGAGAGCCTCACCGGAGATGAGGATTTCGAGCAGTTGCGCGCAGCCTTGAAGCTGTGGGCTGGCTGACTGGGAGGATCCATGATGAAAAGGGACAGGCTTCATTCCACGTACAGCATTGTCGCCCGTGATCCTGAGAGCGGCGACATCGGCGCAGCGGTGCAGACGCATCAGATGTGCGTTGGTGCGCATGTCCTCTGGCTGGAGGCGGGTGTGGGTGCAATTGCCACCCAGTCGCTCACCAACCGACATTTTGGCCCGCTGGGCTTGACTATGCTGAGCGAGGGTGTCCCCGCCGCTCGAGTCGTGGCCGCGCTGGCCGCGTCGGATGCGCAGGCGGAGGTTCGTCAGGTCGCCGCCGTTGATCTGAAGGGGAGCGCCGGTGCCTGGACGGGAGACGGATGTATTCCGCACGCCGGTCATCATGTGGGCGACGGTTACAGCGTGCAGGCCAATTTAATGACCAACGACAGCGTGGTGCCGGCCATGGCGGCCGCGTTTGAATCCGCCGAAGGCGATCTTGCTGCTCGCATGCTGGCCGCGTTGGAGGCGGCCCAATCCGAGGGCGGTGATTTACGGGGCATGCAGTCGGCCGCATTGAAGGTCGTTCCAGGCACTGCGCCGCAGAGCGGAATGCAAGCTGTGGACGCGCGCTACGACCTGCGCGTGGATGAGCACGAAGCGCCCTTGGAAGAACTAGCGCGCCTGGTCCGCTTGACGCAGGCACATCTTCTGGATGAAGAAGGCTCCCGGCTGGTGACCGGCGGCGATGTTGAAGCCGGGCTGGAGATATGGATTCGTGCCCGTGAGATGGCGCCCGAACTCGAGGAGCTTCCGTTCTGGCAGGCGCTTACGCTGGCGGATGACGGGAACGATCCGGTCGGTGCAGCTGAGATCCTGGCAGCGATGCTTGAAAACGAACCAAGGCGGGAGCACTGGTTGGATTTGATCGAGCGTGTGAAACAGAGCGGATTGCTGGACCGAAAAACGGCCGCGGACGAGCTGCTCGAGGCGCTTGATAACTGATCGATGTTCCTTGAAGGTACACGTGCTGGTAGGGATTTCCTCCATCACGTTTTGTTTCCATCAGCGTGTTCGCGAGACCTCTCGCAGTCCATTGGCTTGTTTGCGGTGAGCCCAGATGGTGCCCTGCTGTGCAGGGTTTCTGACTACAATGTCTATATCCGAAATGCCACTGAGCGAAAGGGTAGCACATGAAGGTCCTGGTTACCGGGGCGACAGGCTATATCGGCGGGAGGCTTGTCCCACAGCTGTTGGCCGCGGGACACACCGTGCGCTGCCTGGTGCGGGATCCGAGTCGCCTGGCAGGCCGCACGTGGGACGATGTCGACATCGTCCGTGCTGATGTGCTGCAGCCAGAAACGCTCCCGGGTGCGTTTGAAGGGATGGGCGCAGCCTACTACCTGATCCATTCCATGGCTGAGGGTAAGCACGGATTCGAGGACCGAGACCGGAACGCAGCCCGGAACGCCGCCACGGCTGCGCGTGCGGCAGGCTTGGAACAACTAATCTATCTCGGTGGTCTGGGTTCAGGGGATGCGCATCTCTCCCCACATCTTGCATCGCGCCAGGAAGTGGGGGACATCCTGCGTGCCTCGGGAGTGCCGGTCACGGAATTCAGGGCGGCCATTGTGGTCGGTTCGGGAAGCATGTCGTTCGAAATGATCCGTCACCTCACGGAACGTCTCCCCATCATGATTACACCCCGCTGGGTCTCCACACCCTGTCAACCCATTGCGATTGAGAATGTGCTCGAGTATCTTGTTGAGAGTCTGGGCTATCCTGCTGCGATCGGTGAACTGTTTGAAATCGGCGGTCCGGATGTATTGACCTATGCCGAGATGATGAAGGGGTATGCGGCGGTGCGTGGGCTGAAGCGAGTCCTCATTCCTGTGCCCGTGCTCACGCCGACGCTTTCTTCGTATTGGGTTGACCTCATCACGCCCATCCCGGCGGCGTATTCTCACCCTTTGATCGAGGGATTACGCAGCGAAGTTGTGGTGCGTGATGCTCGCGCGCAAGATATCTTTGATCTGAGGCTCATTTCCTACCGCGATGCTGTGGAGCGAGCCTTTTCGGACACGCTGTCCGGCAAGGTTGAAACAAGCTGGTGTGGTGCGCTGGCGGATCTTGAACCCGGTGTATCGCTGAGCGCTACGGAAGGCCGGATTGTGGAACGACGAACGCTGCCTGCCAGCGTCCCCCCGGCGGAGCTGTTCCACGCCTTCATGGCGATCGGTGGCGAACACGGCTGGTTGTATGCCGATTGGGCCTGGCACCTGCGTGGCTTGCTTGACCGTCTGGTGGGGGGTGTGGGCATGCGGCGAGGTCGTCGAAACCCCGACCTGCTGCGTGCTGGTGATGCGCTCGATTTCTGGCGGGTTGAGGCGCTTGAAGATGACCGTCTCCTCCGGCTGCGAGCGGAAATGAAACTGCCAGGGTTGGCCTGGTTGCAGTTTGAAAGCGTTCCGCAACCGGATGGGGAGAGCATGCTTGTACAGAGCGCTTTTTTCGAGCCGAAAGGGCTTGCCGGCCTTTTATACTGGTACGCACTATATCCGATGCATGCCCTCATCTTCTCGGGTATGGCACGAAATCTTGTGCGGCACGCAACGCAAAAGCATGGTAAGACATTAAACAGCCCCGAAAAAGACTCATGAATGCACACTGGAGGATGTGATGACCCATTTGAACGTCGGAGACAAAGCTCCGGATTTTAACTTACCAAGCCACCTTGGAGGTCAAATCCATCTGGAAGAACTGCGCGGAAAGAATGTGGTCATCGTGTTCTTCCCCGCAGCGTTTACACCGGTTTGAAGTGCTCAAATCCCGTCGTATGAGGAGCAGAAGCGCCGCTTCGCGGGATTGAATGCCCAGGTTCTGGGCATCAGCATTGATCATGTACCTGTACTCCAGGCGTGGGCAGAGACCTTTGGCGGCATCAGTTATCCGCTGCTGAGTGATTTCTGGCCGCACGGTGAAACGGCCACAAGCTACGGCGTCCTTCGTGAAGACGGCCGAGCCCAGAGGGCGATCTTTATCGTCGATGGCGATGGCATCCTCACCTATGCCGAGGTCTACCCTATTGACGAGCAACCGGACAATGAGATCCTGTTCAGGGAATTGAAGAAACTCCAACCAGAGGATTCGAAACGGCGTGTGGAAGAGCCCGAGCCGGAACCACTCCCGACAGGGGGCATCGTGATGTACTGCACCAAGTGGTGCAAAGACTGCCCGCGCGCCCGTGCGTGGCTTGAGGAGCGCCAGATTCCTTTCCGCGAAGTCGATATCTATGCCGTACGCGGGGCATGGGCGCAAGTCAAAGCCTGGGCGGGTGGACGCATCATCACACCAACATTTGATATCGACGGTGACATTTACCTCGATTTTGATGAGACCATATTCCCAGATGCCTTGAAAAAGGCTGGTTATCTGGAGTCGTAGGCGTATGCGCAGCAATTCCCCTGGTCTCGTTGGCAGCCTCCTCTTCGCGTTGTTGTTTTTCTCTGTGGGGCTGGGGATTGTTTTAGTGGGTATGGATGTCATTTCTGTGCCTGAGGAGAATTTCCATGCCCCGCGCTGGGTGATTGTCCTGGCTGGCGGTGCGTTTGTATTCTCCTCGCTGATCATGAGCATTGACGCAGTGCTTCAATCCTGGCCTGGTGAGAACGACATCCTCATAGCAAGTAGGGGCGTCATCTTTTTGCTGCTGGCAATGGCTTTTCTCGCCCCATTTCATTGGGTCGCCTTTGGATCGGGTGAGCGCACGTTCACAACAACGCTCTCCCTTCCCTTTGTCAGTTCAAGTGGTGAAGGCTCACAAAGCGTGGGACGTCTTGTGTTTGGAGCGGCGTCGATCCTCATGGATGTCTTTTTTCTCGTCTTCGGCGTACGGGCCCTCCTTCGTTGGCTGCGGGGAGAGGCTTGATGCGCAAGGAAAGCGAAGATTGACAGTGTCGTATGGACGCGATAGACTACACTTGATGACTTGGATCGGCTGACGCACCGCTCCGGAACAGGAGAGGTGCTTTTTTTCAGCCACCATGTGTGATATGGAAGAACAAGGATGTCATTCTTAGACTTTCAATTGGACGAGTCGCTCCAGAAGGCGATTCGGTCCCAGGGATTCGAGCAACCAACCCCGGTTCAAATCGAGGCCATTCCTGCTGCGCTGGAAGGCAGGGACGTGCTGGGCACAGCCCAAACGGGGACTGGTAAAACGGTCGCCTATTTACTCCCTTCGCTACAGCGCCTGTTGCAGTCGAATCCATCGAGATCTCCACGGATGGTCGTGCTGGCGCCAACCCGCGAGCTCGCGGTGCAGATTGCGGAAGAAGCATGCACTCTGGCAACCTACCTCGATTTGAAGGTGCTCGCTGTTTACGGCGGTTCGTCCATTCGAAAGCAACGGGACCAATTCAAGCGCGGCGTGGATGTCGTCATTGCAACCCCGGGCCGTCTGCTCGATCACATGCGCAGGCGGAATGTTGAACTTAACAAGACCGAGATCCTGGTGCTGGATGAAGCGGATCGCATGCTTGACATGGGTTTCATCCCGGATATTGTGGACATCCTCAAGCGTGTTCCTGAACGTCGTCAAACACTGCTCTTCTCAGCCACCATGCCGCAGTCTATTCTCTCGCTAAGTTACCGTTTTCTCCGCGATCCGGTGCGCGTGGAGATTGCAACGGCTCGCCCACCCGACGCAATCGACCAGCAGCTCTACCCTGTCCCAAAGCATCTTAAAACCAATTTGCTGATGGCCTTGCTCAAGAAACGCAACGTGACAAGTGCGCTTGTGTTTACACGGACCAAAGTTGATGCGGATGTGGTGGCACGTAAGCTTCGCGAAGAGGGCATGAAGGTGTCTGTGATGCATGGCGACTTCCCGCAACATAAGCGCATGAAGGCGATGGAACGTTTCCGATCCGGGAAGGACCCTATCCTTGTGGCGACCAATGTCGCCGCGCGCGGGCTGGATATTGAAGGCATCTCGCATGTCATCAACTATGATGTGCCCGAACAAGCTGAAACCTACATCCATCGTATCGGACGAACTGCGCGTGTGGACGCTGAAGGCGTCGCATGGACCCTGGTCACACCAGAAGATGAAGCCGATATTGATGCGATAGAATTTCTGCTGGGAGGCCGGGTGGAACGCGTGAGAATCGATGATTTCGATTACAATGTCCCGACTCCTAGCTGGGCACAGCAATCCGCGAAAACCATCCTCAAAAACGCGGAGCGAAAACAAAGCGATATCGACCGCTGGAAATCGCTCACGCGTTGATCATCATTCCCCTTCAGCAACCGACACGATGCCGACATCTTCTGATGGGACAAGAAGCAGGTAGAGATGACGATACAAATCGTAACTGATAGCGGCGCAGATCTAAGCCTCTCGCCGGAGGCCATGCAGGCATTGAACATCCATTCGGTTCCGCTTGTTGTCAGCCTGGAAGGCGCTACCTACCGCGAGGGCGTTGATATCCAGACGGGGCAGTTTTACGAACTGCTTCGTAACACCTCGGAGCTTCCGACAACATCCCAGCCTTCAGCGGGCAGTTTTGCTGAAATCTACAAGAAACTGTCCGAAAAGGGTGGTCGCATTCTTTCCATTCATATGAGCTCCGGTTTGAGCGGCACGTTTGATTCTGCTCTGCAGGGAGCAGCGATGGTGCCCGATGCCAATGTGATCCATTACGATACGAAAACGCTTTCCGCAGCAGCTGGCTGGATGGTTGAGGCGGCAGCACGCGCTGCGCGGGCTGATTGGCCTACCTATAAAATCCTTGAACTCCTCAATCGCATACAGGCTGCCACCGAGAGTGTGTACACCCTCCGTGAGTTGAAGTACCTTATCCATGGCGGGCGTATCAGTCATATGAAAGGGTTGATCGCACAGGCATTGAATATCAAACCCATCATCGGGGTGGAAAAGCGGCACGGGACCTACGAACAACGTGGAAGCGTGCGCTCCTTCAAAAAGGCCATGCAGGGATTGGCAGACCAGATTGCTCATGTCTTCGAGGAGGGAAGCGCCATCCGCGTCCAGGTGCTGCACGCCTACAATCCTGAAGGCGCGCTTTATTTACGGGAAACCATCGACAGTCGTTTTGAGTGTGATTGGCTTCCGATGGGGCATCTCTCGCTTGTCCTGGGAGCGCACACGGGTGAAAGCATGGTGGGCGTGGCCTTCGCGCCCCAGGATGTCTTCAAAGCCATACCCTCCTAGATACGGCTTCTTCAAGATAGTCCTTGCGGCCGGTCGCTACACCGGCCGCTTTCCATTTCCGCCCACGTTCGATGAGTCTGGGCTCCCGGCCCGTATCGGTCTGTCGTATTTCGACCTATTCCACATTACCCTGCAGCAGCAATTGGATGTTAAGGGTTTCCACGAAAACAGGAGAAGCCTACGGCGCATCAGGGAAAGAGACAAGATCCTGGATGAACCTGTCTCGAAATGACATTGACGTCTGTCGTGTGGATATGTTGAAATATACCCTCGGACGTGAGCCAACTGTGAGGCTTGCGGAGAACGAAGTGGCAATAGGAGAGATGGTATGAAGGCAGTTGTATTGAATGGGTTTCATGCAGGCGACCCCTTGCGGGAGTTGCTGCAGGAGAACGTTGAAACCGTTCTACGGGATGCAGGCTGGGACATTAAGTTGTTCATGCTCAGCGAGATGACCATCCGTCCCTGTCAGGGTGATTTCCAATGCTGGATCAAGACGCCTGGAAAATGCATGTACCGGGACACGCATGCTGTGATGCAGGCCATGATCCAGTCCCAGATGGTCTTCATGCTCACGCCCGTGACTTTTGGAGGATACTCTTCCGAGTTGAAGAAAATGGTCGACCATTTCATACCTTACATTCTCCCTTTTTTTACCTCGATCGATGGGGAAACTCACCATGCGCAGCGCTACGCACAGCACTTTCATCTGCGTGCGATCGGGGTAATGGACAAGCCAGATGCCCATGAGAAGAACATCTTCCAGCGTCTGGTTGCACGCAACGCGATTAATGTCGCAGCGCAAAGCATAGCGACAGAGGTGTTGTTGAGGAAGGATGTGAGGGAACGCGCGGCGCACGGGGTGCAGGCGCTGCTTCCAGAGAAGGTGATGTGAGATGAATGTCGTGAGTCTAGTTGGAAGCCCGCGCAATGAGAACAGTGCCTCTTTTGTCCTCAGCTCATATCTGGCGGAGAGACTGCAGCCATCACAGGAGAAACGGGTAACCCATTTTCTTCATCGAGCTGTCAGGAGGGCGCCAGCTTTGGCCGACCTCCTGGACGACGTGAAGGAGGCTGATTTCCTTCTCTTTGCATCACCGCTTTATGTCGACAGCCTTCCCGCCCCCGTTGTGAAAGCGCTGGAAATCCTCGCGAACCACTTGAAAGATGCGTCAGGATTGAGTGAGATCCGTGTGGTAGCCATCTCCAATTGCGGATTCCCCGAGCCCGAACAGAATGTCCTCGCGCTGGAGATGTACCGCCTTTTTGCCGAGCGAGTGGGCATGGCCTGGGCAGCAGGCATACCGGTCGGCGCGGGTGAAGCGCTGAAGAAGGGTGCACCGCTTTCTGAAAGCCCAGGTTTCGCACAGGAGTTTATGGAAGTCCTGGACCAGATCGCAGAAGCGCTGCGATCGGGAAGGCCTGTCACGCCCACGCTCCTTTCCCGGCTGCAAAAACCCTTCATGCCGGGAGGCATGTACCGCCTGATGGGGGGGACGGGCTGGCGCATCCGTGCGGCCCAGGAGGGCGTCTTCACCAATTTGCGCGCCCGTCCCTGGAGTCAGGAGGAACACTAATCCTGCGCCTTGCCCTGACGCTTACCCTCCTACCGTGTTATTTGGTATCCCCTTGCTGAGCGCTATGCAAGATGATCGTGAATCAGGTAAGATAGGCGCTGCCTGAGCCATCTGGATTCAACAAGCGGGTGACCCCGACATAGCGAACCTGTTGTGATGATCCTGACTCCCTAACCATGACCTGTTGCCATGGGATTCCGTGAAGAGAAGCGTTCAGGCAGCTCATCTTCCATGACAGAGGGTATTCATCTTGGCCGATCACACTGCACATTCATCGCATCCTCTCTCCCTGAACTGGTCCTGGACACTCCGTACGATCGCCGGTTTGCTTCTTGCAGCCTTGAGCGCTACTCTCTTAACCGCTTCCATGCCGCCGTACGGCTATTGGCCGCTGGCGATTCTTGGCTTCGTGCCGTTCATCCTTGCGCAGTATCGCATCCTGCCACGCCGGCTTTCCAGCCTGGGCTCAGCCATCGCCATCGGCGGGTTAATAGGCCTGTACATCCTGCCGGCTTTCCTCACGCTTCCTGGTGCACCCTGGTACATGAAGCTGCTTCCGCTCCTCTTCGGAGGGTTCGTTTTCCTGGCTGACAAGAGGACGCGTGACTTCCATGAGCGTACGGGATTTCGCTGGCTTGTGCTCAATGGCGTGTGTGGTTGGGTCGGCGTGGAGATGATTAGGAGCCTGATTCCAGTGCTCGGAACCTGGGGTTTCATCGCGTACGCCTACTATAAACAACCCTGGCTGATCCAGCCTGTCAGCATCTTCGGCATCTTCGGGATGAGCTTCATCACCTTACTGGGCGGCTATGCACTTGGTGTATCCTGCCTTGCATGGTTCGACAGGAGGTGGGTGCTTGACAAGGACCGAACCGTTGTGCCCCCTGTGCTTGGGTTACGTTGGCTCATCGGAGCGGTTGTTGGGTTCGGTTTGTGGATCGGATTAAGTGTGAGCCTGCTGCGCCAACCTGCTGGTGAGGGCTTCCATGTAGCTGCGGTCCAGCCCGGCTTCCGAACGTTGTGGACGGAGGAAGAACAAGCCACCAACTGGCTCGATTGGGATCGTTATCAATCCTTGTATGCAGAACTTTTCGAGATGCTCCTAACGCAGACGGAAGCCATCGCAGATGCTGACCTGGATATGATTGTATGGCCAGAAGGCGCCTTGAACTTTGATCCCCAGGTCGAACACACACAGACACTCCAAGCGCTGGCAGCACGCACCGGGGCATATCTGGTCCTGCCGTATGGGGTTGACTACAGGAATGAAGTGACCATCCTCACACCCCGGGGGGAGTTTCTGGGTGTGTACGGGAAGAATCACCCCGTTGTGTTTGTGCATGAGGTGAGTGAAACCAGCGGCACCTATCCGGTGTATGACTCGGAGCTGGGCGTCATCGGGACCATCATCTGCTACGACATGGATTTTACCGATACGGCCCGCCGTATCGCGAACAATGGTGCAGAACTCATCGCAGTACCTTCCGGGGACTGGCCGGGTATTGCGGACAAGCACTTTGCCCATCTGGTGTTCCGGGCGGTTGAAAATCGTGCAGCGATGATCAAATCTGATCGCAACTATGACTCAGCCATCATCGACCCTTATGGCCGCATGCTTGCCCTGTCCTATGCCCTGGAACCAGTGCCAAGCACGCTGATTGCGGACGTTACCACAATCACAAACACGCCTCTCCAGGGCCGTCTGGGCGACTGGGTGGGTTGGATTTCCCTGGCAGGGATGATGGCTTTTGCGGTGGGCACGCCCCTCACGTTGAAACGTCAACTTGGAAAGGCAGCGGGTGATGAGGAAGATTCTGATGGATAATCCATTTTCCCATCGTGATTACCATCCCTGGCTGTACATGGGCTTGACATTTACCTGGACCTGGGTTCTCCTGGGAATTCCAGTGCTGCTTGGCTTGCAAGCGCAGGATTTCCCGGTAGGGATCCTGCGCGCTCTGGCTGGCGCTGGCCCCATGCTGGCCACCCTGTTCTTGGTCTTGACCCGCCTATCGCCTGCGGAGAAGATCGCATACAGACAGCGTTTGATGGCTTTCCGTTCGATTGGTCCGCGTTGCTGGCTGATCGTACTGGGCTTCGTGCCTGCTCTTACCTTCGTGGCGGGTAGCCTGGACCGCCTGGAGGGCGGTCCAGGAGTGCAACTCGAGGCTGCTGCTCGCTTTCTTGAGCAACCACTTTCGTTGGTGCCCTTTGCGCTTTTCATGCTCGCCTTTGGTCCCATTCCGGAAGAACTTGGCTGGCGCGGCTATGCGCTTCCTGGCTTCCAAGCGACATGGTCACCGCTGGTGTCAAGCCTCATTTTGGGAGTATTCTGGGCATTGTGGCATCTCCCCTTGTTCTTCATCCCCGGCACCTATCAGGCTGGTCTGGGAATCCTTACCCCCGCGTTCTGGTGGTTCATGCTGGGGATGATACCGGAGTCGGTCGTGATGACCTGGATTTTCAACCAATCTCGCGGCAGCACGCTTTCGGCCATCCTGTTTCATTTTTCCATTAACGTTACGGGTGAGATGTTCATGCTTTCTCCGCAAGGCGATGTTTTCAGCTTTCTTGGCTGGTGCCTTGCAGCGGTGCTCATAGCAGTGTTGTAGAAGAGGGACGAGTGGACTACAAAAGGAGCGGGCCATGCCCGCTCCTTTGCATGTTGAGCTGTTTTCTTCTTACTGAACGCGGATTTCGATCACGCCTCGCACCTGCACGCTACCGGGGAAGCCGGGCAGCGTGGAGCGGAAACCACCTCTTGTGCGGAAAGCGAGGATGCATTGCGTGCATGCGCGCACCTCGGCGAAATCAACCTCGACTTCCTCGCCCTCGTCTGAAACGATGACCAGCGTGGTGGCATCTTCATTGACGCCCACCATATCGAGAAGACTGTTGATGGGAACGCCGGTGCGTGTCACGGTTTCACCATTGTTGTTGGTATCCTCAACATCGATGGTCTCCATGGCTTTGAGTTCACTTTCAGTGAACGTGGTCTCACGTTCGACCTGACCGGTAAATGCCACCGTAGTTTCGTCGGTTGTTTCCTCTGCTGCTTCCGGCTCAGCCGGCGCAGGTTCTTCTGGCGCAGCGGTGCTGCAGCCAACGAGCAAGAGGGCAAGCATGAGCAGTGCCGTCAGGATGGTGAGCGTTCGTTTTGTCATCTTGTCTTTCCTCCTTCTGGATTCTTTCATCATTGTTGTACCAGTAATTCCCGGAACCGATTGGGCCAGATTTATGGGCATGCTAAGATAGGTGCTGAATACTCCGCTGCGTTCGGCCATCTGGTTGAGATGGTGTATGTCGATAATGTTCGTTATCCAAACACACGCGCTGCATCCTGGAGCACAGTATGCAGCCCGGCGATATGCGGATTTCACATAACGGCAAGTATAAAGAGTGTATGCAGATGTGTCAATTCAGCCAGTGCAAGCGATACATGCCAGCGGTCATGGAGGGCATGCGTCGATGAAGACGTGTGAGTGGTGGAGCCAGGTACAGCGGATATGAAGACCCATCACAAGCCCTCCGGGGGCAGGGCACCACAGGGTATGCGTGCCTTCTATCTGCTCTGGCTGGGTCAGTTCGTGTCCATTTTTGCCTCTCGAATGACCTGGTTCGCCATAACGTTGTGGGCCTGGGATCTCACGGGCAGCGCGACAGCACTTGTCCTTGTGGGTGTTGCATCGTTCCTCCCCGGAGCCATACTGAGCCCTTTCATCGGTGCGCTGGTCGATCGCTGGAACCGAAAACTGGTCCTGGCGTTGTCTGATGCCGCTTCTGCGTTGGGAACCTTCTTTCTCCTCCTGTTGTTTGTGTTCGACCAGGCGCAGATCTGGCACCTGTATGCGGTGGGAGTGTTCAGCGGAATCTTCGGCGCGTTTCAGTATCCTGCATATGCATCGGTCATCACAACCATGGTGCCGAAAGAGCAGTACGCCCGTGCGAACAGCATGCGCTCGGTGATACAGTCTGCATCAGGCATAGGGGCTCCGCTTCTTGCCGGGGCTGTACTCAACCTGATTGAACTTCAGGGCATCCTTCTGATTGACCTGGGGACCTTCTTCTTCGCGCTGGGCATCCTTGCTGTCCTTAACATCCCCCAGCCCGAACGCAGTGCGCAGCGCTCGAAGGTGAGCGGTATCTGGCAGGAGACCGTGGCTGGCTTCAGGTACATCTTCGCCCGTGAGAGCCTGATGGCCATCCTGCTCCTTTTTACGGTGTCGAACATCGCCTCTGCTTTCAGCTATCCCATGATGGATCCCATGATCCTCGCCAAGACGGGCGATGACGCCGTGATCCTTGGAAGTGTGCGCTCCATCAGTTCGGCCGGCTTTCTCGCGGGTGGTTTGTTGATGACCCTGTGGGGTGGTCCCAAACGACGCATCCATGGGGTGATTCTGTCTTTCATTCTCGAAGGCTTCCTGGGCGCCTTCGTATTCGGCGCAGGTTGGTCCTTGTCTTTCTGGCTGGCAGGAGCCTTTTTCCTGAGCATGTTCAATCCCATCATCAACAGTTGTTACATCGCATCATGCAGGCCAAGATCGCACAGGATGTGCAGGGCCGCTTTTTCGGAGTAGAGAATATGATCACCACCATAAGCTTTCCCATCGGGCAGTTGCTTGCAGGGTTGCTTTCCGAACATGTCCTGGAGCCTGGCTTGCAGGTCGGTGGGGGGGTGGTGAATCGTTTCGGACCCATCGCGGGTGTCGGTAGCGGGGCAGGCTACGGCTAAACCATCCTTCTGGGTGGCATGCTTGCCATTCTCGTCGGCACAGCCGGCTATCTCATCCGGCCGATCCGCGATATTGAAATACGGTTACCTGATGTCGACACGGCTGAGGCAGAGGGAGCCTGATCAGGACCATCCCTGCTTCTGGAGGACATCCTTGTGCTAGACTTCTTCAAGTTCCTGAACCGCTTCTTCATGGTACCGGCCTTTCGGTTGGGGCTGGGCCCAGTTATCGGGAATCCCATCAGCGGTTACATCATGGTGATAGAGACCCTGGGACGAAAAACCGGTGAGCGCCGCTTCACGCCGGTGAACTATGCCCTCATCGATGGGAGTGTATATTGTCTGGCCGGTTTCGGTTCAAAGGCGCATTGGCTTCTCAACCTGCAGGCGCAGCCGAACGCGGCGTTGATTCTGCCTGGAAGGCGTGTATACGCACATGCGATGGAAGTGTCCGACAGCCAACTACGTGTCAGAGCAGCCAGGCAGGTGCTTATCAATGGCGGGTTCGCGGGTTTCTTCTTTGGTTTCAACCCTCGTAGTGTAGATGACGATCGCCTGGAGCAAGCGCTGGAGGACATTCCAGTCCTAGCCTTCGATGTCGAAAACCTCGATCGCCGAGCTGGTGATCCAGGAGGGTATCTCTGGCTGCTCTGGCTGCTCTTGATCGCCGTGTTGATACGCCTGTCGTAGAGTCGAGGTAGGTTGCCGCCCGAGCCAAGGTGCCGTGGAAACATGCACCTTCAACCGTTCCCGCCTGTTTTACTCCAGCGGATCAAAGGTGAGGGTTTCGTGCCCGCCGACCTGAATACTGAGGCGGCCATCCTCGATCTCAAACGCTTCTGATGTGCTTATGTAGCGCATGATTTCCTGCTCCTGCTCCATAACACCATCTGGGTTTAGGCAAGCCATTTCCGTCCAGCCCAGCCCATCGATGGTGAGCTGTTGCCCTTCGATCGTGTAGGAGCCGAAGTAGGAATTGCAGCCTCCCGAGCCGCGGACTTCTCCCTCGGCAAACTCAGCCGTGATGGTCGTGCCTTCCAGAGGACTTGTTTTCCGGTAGGCAACCAGCACCCAGGTAGTTCCGTCCAGCGGATCACTCGCTTGCGGCATGTTTGCGCAGGATGAAAGGGCGAGGAGGGCTGTCAACAAGAGGACGAGAGAAACAACGAGCTTCTTCTTCATGTCACACCTACTTTCAGAAAGCCGTTACAGATATAACGACAAGAGAGACGATCTGGTTCCCGCAAGTGATGAAAGCGCTCCGGGAGATATTGAGATGGTAGCAGGAATATGCAAAGATAAGGTGATCCTTGCAGCGTAGGCGGCTGAGTCCGTGCCCGGGTTGCTTAGCCATATTGCCACGCTGAAGAGCGTGGAGAGGAGGCGGGTGATGCAGGCAGGCGGGGATACGAGGCATATCGGCCATCATCACATTCAGCGGCAGCGGAGGGCATTCAGCCACCGGCTTCTGGGGCTGGCGATGCTCAGTTCGCTGCTTGTGGGGCTGACCTTTCCCGTGCGTGCTATTGCTGACGTGGGGGTGCCTCCATGGGCGCTGCAAGCTGCTGCACTTTCTCATGGCGAGGGTACCACGCACGTGCAAATGGTGTCGGAAGATGTGGTCATTCGTGTGGAGGAAGAGCAGAACGATGCGGTATTTACGTACAGCAATGAGCGCTACGCAGCCAGTCAGCTGATCGGTCGTGTTTCGGCAACCTTTCTGATGCAGAACAAGGGGGATGAAGTGGAGGCCTTTGACGTGTGGTTCCCCCTCTGGCTGCCGAATTACCCCTGGGGTGCACAGGTCGTCCCCGTCCAGGCGTTTCGGGTGTGGGTGGATGGCCGCGCGGTGACTGCACAGACGGTGGTCAGCCAGGATTCAACCGGTATGGGGCTTGAAGAAGGCCAGCCCTGGGCGGTGTGGCCGGTGCAGTTTCCACCCGGCGAGTTTGTGGAAATCCGTGTTGTCTATGATGGCTATCCAGCCGGCGAACTCCCCTATGCATCGTTCACGTATATTCTGGAAACGGGCGCAGATTGGGATGGTGCGATCGGTTCCGGTCGAGTTACGTATATCCTGCCCTACGATGTGGATGAGACGAATGTACTTCCACCAGAAGGAGAGGTTCTCATTGACGGGAACGAGGTCACGCTTTCCTTTGAAGATCTCGATCCGACAGAAGAGGACAACGTAAGCCTGGTGATGCTCGCGCCGGATGTGTGGCGGGATGTCGAGTCGGCAAGGGCAAATGTGGAGGTGGATCCTGGCTCTTCCCTGGCGCAGCTTGCTTATGCCCACGCCTCCATGTCAGGCGTCAGGGTGATGAAGGCGTATGCGCTTACCACAGCCCTGAGCGGTTTCTACACAGAAGAGGCCCTGGATGCCTTTGAGACGGCACTCTCGATCAACGCCGACGCCTTCATGGTGCATGACGCTGTGACGTATCTGAGCCTTCTCTCCTACGTAAGAGCATATGAAGCATGGGATCCCCCCCCGGAGCTGCTCGGCCTGCTCTCGCGTACACTGTCGCGTCAGCCCGGCGCATATCCCGAGGTTGTCGAGTATTTGCAAATGCTCTCCTATAAGTGGAATATGGCGTTCTGGACTGAAGAGGATGGCACGCCGCATGCGCCGGGGTCACCCGGCGAGGACCTGTTGATGCTCGTAGCTCAGGTGGATGAACTCAGCCCTGAGCCGCTCGATGATCTGTCACAATGGGTCAGCTGGTCGTATGAAGGGATCCCTGCCGAGCAGCCGACGGCTGAACCAATCACGGAAGCGATGACGGGCGCCGAACGCGTTGATCCTGCTGGAACTGCCGAGGCTGAAGCGACCACTCAAGCAGAAACGGCCGGGAATCGGGTATGTACAGGATCGGCCAGTCTGGTCATTCTGCCCCTGGTTGCCTATACTCTCAGCAGGAAGCAGCGCCGTTCGAATGAAAGCGAGCAATAGCCCCGTAACTCGTGCGGCTAATCCTGGTTTCCTTGGGAGAGAGCATGAACCGTGACATCCTTATTGGAATAAGCGGTGCTTTGATCACAGGCATTGCCATTGGTGTTCAGGCCACCTTCAGCGGGCGCGTCGGCAGCGCCATCGGAGATGTGCAGACCGGCATCCTTACCAATCTTGTTGGCGGGTTGGCGGCGGGCCTCATCTTGACAGCGATCCTCGCTGCCCGTGGGACAGGCAAGCTGCAGCTTAGCCAGAGAGACGTCGTCATGCTCGTCTCCTCAGGGATCCTGGGCATTCTCATCATCACTGGCATCAGCTTTTCCCTGCAGCGTGCGGGTGTGGCGGCAGGATTGGCAACGGTCATCCTCGGGCAGTTGATGATTTCGGCTGTGGTTGATACCCTGGGGCTCGGCGGCGCTGAACCGATACCCCTGTCGCTGGCCCGGATCTCCGGACTGGTTTTGATGGGGGCATCGGTCTTTTTACTGGTTCCCAAATCGTAAGGATGGGATGATGCGCAAAGGAAGGGTTTCCAGGCAACGGCTTCCGGGTTTGATCGCGGCCAGCCTGATGATTATGGTCACTTTGTTCTGGACCTTCTGGGGCGTCGCGGAGATGTATCATGAGGGATGGTGGGGGGCATGGATCAATCGGCTTCCCTATCTGGTTCCCATCCTGGTTTGCTTGCTTCCCACACTCGCCGGCATCACATGGCCTTTTCTGGGTGGCGCACTGATCCTGGGTCTAAGCGTCTTCGTTTTCTTCTTCTTCGGCCCGCAGCTGTTTGTCTTCTATGTCCCCGCAGGGCTGGTGGGTGCTTTGTTCCTGTGGGATGGCGTCTTGAAACGACGTTATCCAGAGGCATTCATTCGCCCAGCGACCTGGTGGCGTCGCCATCTGCTCTCTTTAATGGCTGTCGGGGGTACGCTCCTTGTGGCTCTAGGGGTTTCCGCTTTCAACCTGCCCATTGTGCTCAGCCGGCAGGACGACGGAGATCGAAGTGCTCGTCTGATCGAAGGCAATGGGGTAGTGCTTGTCTGGGCGCCGGAAGGGCCGGGCTGGAATTTCCGTCAGGCCTGGGGCGGGTATCCTTCCTGGCAATCCGTGGCACTGTATGACAATCCCCCGACGGGTTTTGAGGATAAGCCCGGACATATATGGGGGGGACCAGACTTTGCCTACGCCACGGCTGGAGATATGCAAAACGGCTCCATCTGCAGCTATCTTTCAGAAGATGGCCTCACGTTGATGGACGAGCCGCAGGATATCTGGCGTATGCCCACCGCGGATGAATTGGTGCGTTCCCTGGTGCATCATGGCGAGAACGCCGGCTGCAGCTGGGACGGCGAGGTGGGGCTTCAGGTCGATTGTGAGCAGCAGCCGGATAAGGAGAGCCCGCTCTGGTCAACGGATCACGCTGCCATTTACTACTGGGCGGAGGATGAATATGACACCGACGAGGCGGTGTTTGTCTCGTACAACGGCTGGGTCAACGCGACCAGGAAAACATCGGGCAATCCCCGGCATAGTTATCGCTGCGTGAGGGAGCCGTAGCGCTTCCAGTCGCCTGCCAAAGCGTCGCTGACGGCGAGACTCGCTGAGCAGCTGCCTCGGCGACCGGATGAGGCATGCCGCTATTGCGGGATGGATACCGGAGCCCATCGACAAGGTTGATTTATCTTCGCCGAAACTGCTCGCGTTTTCTTGGTTCAATCCTGTTTCTTGATGTACTATGAACGTAGATGTTTTTTCTCCTACCGTGTAAGCATGGGGGTAGCATATGCCTGGTCCAATCATCCGCGTCGAGAAGCTCACGAAGCAATATGGGAATCTGGTTGCTGTCGATGATCTGTCCTTTCAAGTTAAGCAAGGTGAAATTTTTGGCATGGTCGGGCCGAACGGTGCCGGCAAGACAACGACCATTGAGTGTATCGAAGGCTTGCGGGAGGCCGATTCGGGCACGATACATTTGAATGGGCTGCATCCCATCAGGGATCACCAGCAAGTCGTCAAGCAGATTGGCATCCAGCTGCAGGAAGCCGCATTGCCCTCCCGGCTGCGGGTGGGGGAGGCCATGGACTTGTTTGCATCGCTGTATGATGCTCCCGCAGATACCTATCAACTCCTGGAAATACTTGGCCTAGACGAAAAGCAGAATGACGCGTTTGGTAAGCTCTCTGGCGGGCAGAAGCAGCGGCTTTTTATCGCGCTGTCTCTGGTCAATCAACCGCAGATAGTCTTCTTTGACGAACTGACGACAGGGTTGGACCCCCAGGCGCGGCGCGCAATGTGGGATCTGGTGCGATCCATCCGGGATCAGGGTGTGACCGTCTTCCTCACAACACACTTCATGGAAGAAGCCGAGCAGCTCTGCGACAGGGTGCTGATTATTGACCATGGAAGGCTCGTCGCGTTGGATACCCCGGAAGCACTCATTGAATCGCTGGGTATGGACAAGCGGCTCATCTTCACCCTGCCCGAGGGCGCAACGGTTGAGAACCTGAAGGCGATCCCCCAGGTCGAGGAAGTGGACCGGAGCGGCAATCGCCTGGTTGTGTATGGCGGCGGAGAGCGCTTCGCCAGCGCGGTGATTGCATGTCTCGAGGACCAGGAGCTTGATTTTCTTGATCTGCGTACCCAACAACCCAATCTGGAAGACGTGTTCCTGGCGCTGACCGGTAGAGAGATAAGGGAGTAATGTGATGCGAGGCTTGTGGAAACTGGCAGCCATTCAATTCAAGCTCTTCCTCCGTGAACCGATCGGCACGTTCTTCACACTGGGTTTCCCACCAATGCTTGTACTGCTCTTCGGGGCGATCTATGGCAATGATCCCTCGCCTTACTTCGGGGGTTATGGGTCGATGGATGTCTCCATGCCCGGCTATACCGGCATGATCCTCGGTACGGTTGGTTTCCTGAGCATCCCTATCAGCTTAAGCGGATTGCGTGAGATAGGCGTCCTGCGCCGGTTCAGGGCTTCGGCATTGCGCCCCATCACCTTCATCCTTGCTGACGTCATCACCAATATGCTCATGACCCTGTTCGGCATGGCCATTCTCATCCTTGTTGGCTGGCTGTTGTACCAGGTGCGTTTTGAGGGGAGCCTACTGACAGTCGCATCTGCCATTCTACTCGGGGGACTCTCGATGTTTTCCATTGGCTACGTCATCGCCAGCATCGCACCGACAGCGCGTACGGCGCAGGTTGTTGGGATGGTTATTTTCTATCCGATGCTGTTCTTGTCTGGCGCAGGGATGCCGCTGGAAATCATGCCTGAATCCATTCAGCAGCTTTCCCGGGTCCTGCCGTTGACCTATGTTGTGAACTTGCTGAAGGGACTCTGGTTCGGCGGAAGGTGGGGGGATTTCTTGCTGGAAGCGGGTGTTCTCTCGGCCATCCTGGTCGTGTGCACCATCGTCGCAGCTCGTCTCTTTCAATGGGAGTGAAGTAAAAGGGACAGCTCATGCTGAACCCATTCCAGGAAATGTGAAGTGCTCTTGATTTGACTTTAATTCGAACTTAATACGCATCACCTATGCTGGCGTTGATCACAGGTACTTGTAGGAGCCCAGCGTTGATCAACAGCGAGCATCGCATTCCCTGGCAAGGTTTCAAGCGGCAGTATCTGTCGAGCTCTTCCCAACTCGATCACCGAACATATCCGGCCCAGAAGTCGTGCCCGGCGTATGCTGTTGAACGCCTGGAGGCGACGTACCTCGACGCGGAGATTGTTCCTTTCGATGATCAATCACGTTTAATATTCTTCAGCGATTGTCATCGTGGCGACAAGGGCGCAGCTGATCAATTCAAGCAAAACGAGCGGCTTTTCCTCTCGGCACTGCGGACATATGATCAAGCAGGCTATATCTACGTGGAAGTCGGTGATGGTGATGATCTCTGGTTGCATCGCAGTTTCGACCGGGTTAAGGACTCATACCCCGAGATCTTCTCTTACTTTCGACGACTATACCGCGAAGGTCGATTGCACTTCATCCTCGGAAACCATGACCAGACTTTCATGGGTCAACGCTGGAGTAATAAGGTGGGCATCCCTCTTCGCGAGGGCCTCATTTTTAAACATCAAGACACAGGACAGGAAATCTTTGTTTTTCACGGGCACCAGGCGGATTATGTGAGTGATCGGCTTGCATTTATTGGCCGTCGCCTGGTGCGGCATGTCTGGCGGCGCGTGTTACAGCAAGGTTGGGGCGAGGCGATTCAGGAGCTTGTGGGCAAGAGAGGTGGGCTGGCCATCCAGAATCGAATCCTCGCCTGGATGCGTGGAAATCAACGCGTTGTCATCACCGGACACACCCACCAACTGGCTTTTCCTACAGACAGTCGTCTTCCGTATTACAACACCGGAAGCTGTTCAGGATCGAGTTGGATCACAGGTATCGAGGTTGCTGACGGCTTCATTGTCCCTGTCCGCTGGCGCCTTCAACCGGGAACCCTGCGAAACCCAGAGCAGGATTTCCTCCGGGAATGGTTGGCGCCACCGAGACATCTACGGGAATTTATTGACAATTCCGAGGAGGAGAGCTTCCCACTTAGCTGGCCCATCTCTATGCCCATGGAAAACCCACTTGCATTTCCTGCAGCCGAATCCCGTGCGCCGTTGTTGGATTGGACGTTGTGAAGCGGTGGATTGGATAGCCATGGGAAGGTATCGCTAAAGGAAGATGGGTCCGAGCAGGGCGATGTAAGTAGCTGATTGGCCCTTCGAAGACTCCGGGTCGGAACCAGCGGTGGGAAGCTCCCTTCTCGTTATTTCTCCTTCTCTCCCGAAAGGGTGCACACGCCATGATCTTGAAAAGATCATGGCGTGTGTCTTGATGGAATCGGCATCGTCACACGTTGCAATGGTCATGTGTGTGATAACATGGAAGCTATCGCATCAGGCAAACGATGGCTATTCTTGATACAGGAGAGGATATGAAACGGTGGGGCGTTTTCACAATTTCGATCCTGCTGCTTCTCAGTTTCGCTATCCTGACTGGCTGCAGTGCGATGACCGTAAAGCTGGGATGGGTGGGCAATTCGGTTCCCGGGCACAGCGAGGCGAGTTTTTCGCGCTTTCGAGGAGAAGAACGCTACAGCATGCAGCTGCAGGGCGGCGAGACTCTGGTCTTGAGGTATGAAGCGGAACTTGAAGAAGGGAGCCTTGTACTGCGCTTCCTGAACTCCGGGGATGCGGTTGTGTGGGAAGAGGGCATGGATTCAGACGCTGTTGCTGATGTGCGCATCAAGGTGGAAGAAGCGGGCTGGTACGACCTGGTTGTGTACGGGGATGATGCACGGGGGCGCTTCGACCTGTACTGGTCGATGGACTGAACCCCTTTACGAGTCAACGCTTTCCCCACCTCAGTATCCCTTCATGCGGAGGGTCCAATGAGCTTGTCCTGGAGGGCACTTGCACTGGTGAGCGGTCTGGTATTGGTCTGCGCATGGCTGGTCTTTCGTAAGGTCGGTTCGGATTACCATCGATATGGGCAATTAACCACCTCCGCATCCATCCTTGAAACGGGCATTTTCTTTTTACACGGCGTGAGCTCCTATGCTTTTCTGGATTCACGCGTGGCAACAATCGAGGTCCGTCAACCTCTGTTCGTCATCGCCATTCTGCTGATATCGGGAAGCATCGTCGGTGTGTTATGCATCATGGGCCAGTTTGGTTGGAGCAAGAGCGTAGGACAGTCTGTAGATGGCTTGAAGGAAAACGGCATCTACCGGTACACCCGCAACCCTCAGCTTCTCATGTATTTCTTCGTCGTGCTCGGTTACAGTCTGCTCTGGCCTTCCTGGACCGGGGCAGTATGGGTTGGACTCTACGCGGCGATTGCACATCTCATGGTCAGGACGGAAGAGGCGCACCTCCTGGAGCAATATGGCGATGCGTACGCCGCGTATTGCTTGCGAACACCTCGCTATATCGGATGGTCAGGACGGGTGTGAGTGGATTGCGCACGATACAGCAACAGGAAGAACGCCGCGGTCAAAGCCGCGGCATTCTAGCTGGGTCCACTTGAGAGAGGATGCCGTTTTAGTCAGCCAGGAAGGTCATTCCAGCCTCATAGCGCGCCTCGGCCTGGGCGATGAGCTGCTGAAGTGCTCGCTCAAAGGCGGCGATCTCAGACTCGCCCTCGAGGTAAGGTTGCACCAGTTCCGCCATCTCCTCATACCAAGCCCTCATGCGATCAGGATGAAAGGCGGTTTCTAGCGCCTGTTCAAGGTAGCCCCGGTACACTTCGGCGTAGACGGGATCGTCGATGAGGTAGCGGATCAGCGGCCACTCGCCTGATACCTCGTCCAGGCTCATCGAGAGAGCGGGACGCATGCCGCCGTCTCCGGAAAAGGCCCAGCTTTTATCCCAGGCAATCCATTCCAGCAAACCGGTTTCGGGATGGTGGAAAAGGTAGTAGTTGTGGCTCATGTTGCCGTACGTGTCCCAATCCTGGGTGAGTGTGTTGACGGCGAGCCAGTTGAGAAAGCTGTCGACATTGAAGATGCCTTCAAGTTCCGTTCGCCACGCTTCCGGGTCCTCAGCACGCAGAGAGTCATGCAGGATGTCATAGAGTTCCTGTAGGTCGTTCCAGGGGTCTTCGGCGTCGTTTTCGAGGTCGAAACCGACATCAAGCTGGCTGCGCGTGCCTTCGGCGAAGCTGGAAGCCACGCCTTCCGCTTTGTAGATTGCACCGTCATCATTACCAAAGGCTCTTTCAACGACGGTATCCTCCACGACCTCGACCATCGTATAGAGGCCAATGTATTGTGGTCCTTCGCCGTAGTCCAGGTACACCTCGTAGAGCGCACTTTCCGCAATGACCAATCCGGCATCGCCGAAGACCTCACTGGCTGTGACCTCGCGCAGATAGGAGGCATCCATGATGTTGTTGGCGAGCGTGAGCTGTTTGAACCCGTAGAAGCGCTGATCTTCAGTTTCGGGATAGTCATCCTCATATTGGTCAAAATCAAGCTTGAAAGGCAGGCTGGGTGAACCGCTGGACCAGGCCTGTCTCAGCGTGGAATTGCCCTTGTAGCGAATGCCGACGTGTTCCCAGACATCATTCTCGAAGAAGACGGTCGCTTCGACCCAGACCGGTGTTTGAGCACTTCTCATGGGCTGAGCGTTTCTCGGAGGTTGCCTGTCAGCCCAACCCGGCGCGTCATCTGGTATTTCCCCCTCGGGCGGTGACAGGGGCATATTGCGGCCCTCCCCACCACCTGGACGATTCCCCATCCCGCCACTCCCGGCTTCACCATAGAGGGCTGTCATATCCTCCTGCATGATGGCCCAGTTCTCCGGGCTGATGACGATGTCAATCCGGTTAACAGTATCTTGCGGGAAGACCGTCTCGTAATCCGGATCCGCATCGGATGAGTGAGCGCGATCATCTTGATCGACCGTGATTTGATCGTGGTTGATTTCCGCAGATCCCGCATGCGCGATGTCGATCGCAGCTGCTGGACCGCAGGACAGGATGCTCACTGAAAGCGCGATGAGAAGGGAGGTGTGCAACATTTTTCGCATGGTCGTTTACTCCTTGAGCTGGCGTGAAGATGTGGATGGCAGCGTATCTGCCATGGGGTTGTGATCGTGATCGGCTTGACCGTGATGATCCTCGCACAGTGCAGATTGGTCGTAGTACACTTTGAGATTAGCCGTGTCTCGTAAGAAATTGATATCCCGGATGACGACACGCGTGATGGGAAGCCCGGTCCTGGCGCGCAGGTCATTGAGGAGCAGTGCGTGGTTCTCGGGTTTGATGAGCGCGATCTTGTCGTAGCGGACCCGTCTGGAAGCCTCATAATGGAATCCCCAACCTTGCTCCAAACCAAATAGAACGGCAATGATGCAGACATTGACGAGGGCTGCTTGCTTCCAGAGCGAGCTGCTGATGAGGACAGAGTTGATCACGGGCAGAGCAATAATGATGAAAAGATAGGTCATCTCGCGGGTGGGCATGGGATCTGTGCGGTACCGCAGGAGGGAAAAGATGGCAAACAGGCCAAAACCGACGCCCACACTGACCTCGAGATTGGCGAGGAAGATAACGACAAAAAACACCACGCTGTTGAATGCCAGAAAAGTAAAAATGTAGTTCTTGCTCTGGCGGGCACGGTAATAGATCAAGCGCACGATAATGAGTGCTGCGAGGAAGTTCAGGATGAAACCTGCGATGAGGTTAATGGATGCGTTCATAGCTATCTCCTTGCATGAGGCGCGTCAGCTTATGATGGAGCGGTTTGAAGTTGTTATGCCTGATCCAGGGTCGGCAGAGCGTCAGGCCCAGACAGTATTTGCTCAACGACGTTGGCGTGATCGAGCGCGACTTGAGCCGCTTCCACAGCTGTGTGTCGCGGGTCGGCGAGCCCTGCTTGATTTCAATGATGGCGATTCCAGGAACCGGGATCATCCGACTCCGCTGAAGGAAAGCGAGGTTGACATCGATGGTCACACGCTCTTGTTGCTCGCGGTGTACAAGCGTCATCCTCCAGTAGCGGTTCATCAATGTCGGAAGAAGTTTATCCGGACTAGCTGGGTATACCTGACGAACAAAGCCCCTTGGAATCTGTTCGGGATGCATGGCAAGGGATGCCGTCTGCAGCCGACGTTTGACGGTTTTTCCGTGGGGTGTGCGCTGTTTGACCTCGAACATGGAAAGCCCTGAGCGGATATACATCCGACTCCGGATTTTGAATCGGTTCGCTTTGCCGCGGTGATGGTCGTGATAGAGCTGCAAGTCAGGCGAATCGAAATAGACCGTGTGATACGGCTGGAGACGGGTGTCATCGTGCTCCAGGATACGGTAGGCGCTTTCCAGCCCCTCGATGATGCTTTCAAGCGTGGTTTCGTGCACAAGGAACTTGGTGTCGGTACGCGACATCAGTGCAGTACTCTGCATTGCAGTGAGGGATATGGGCTCGAAGGACGCGATGGATTCCGGGTAACCGCGCCCGGGCCGTGCATCTTGAATGGACGGTGCGACGGTCGAGAGGACCTGTCTGATTGGTAGCGCGGGCGTGTTGCACTGCATCCAGTTGCCTCTTCCATAGGTTGCCTTGGAGGATAAGCCGGGGAGGTTACACCACTGTTGGGAAATTGTGTGTGAATCGTGAGGATCGGCTATGACGCGAGGTGTGTCCAATGCCCACAGAAGGCCATCGTCTTCCCCCGTAGCTTGCGCCTATGGCAATGCCCATGCCGGCTCGATAATTATTGGGTATAGTGTGAATGTGCGGCCATGCTGTGTTTGAAGGCCGCTTTCATCGAAGGCATAGGTGAGGATGACTTCGCTCGACGAGTGTGGATCCCGCCATTGCTTTCATTTCTTTATCACCGCTTCAGCTTAGGGGCGAGTATGGCAAAGACGTATATCTATCCTATCGGCCGCCGGAAGCTTCCGGTGCATGTGGGCGAAAAAGCGCGAAATCTGCAGGTGTTGCAGACGGCGGGGTATTCCATCCCGGAAAGCGTGGCCGTTTCATGGCATCTTGAAGAGGTTGTTCGAGATGGTGACCATGCGTTCCCGGCGACATTTGTTGAACAGCTTGAACGCGTGCTGAAACCCGGGGTACGCTATGCGGTCCGATCCTCTGCCAATGTCGAGGACAAGCAAGCCCAATCCTTCGCCGGTCAATTTATGAGCAAGCTCGATGTGGAAGGGGTTGAAGCTGTTTTGCAGGCCATCCAGGAAGTATGGGGTTCGGCCCATCATGGCGGCCTGTCGTCCTATCGCCAGAAACAAGGCGTTGAGAAGGAAGACATTGCCATGGGTGTGCTCATCCAGGAGATGGTGCCCGCGCACGTCTCCGGGGTGGTTTTCAGCCGCAATCCCATCACCGGGCTGGATGAGGTCGTCATCGAAGCGGTTGAAGGCAGCGGCGTACGTCTGGTTCAGGAAGGGGCCACACCGGACCGCTGGATATGGAAGTGGGGGAAGGTGCTTCAGCAGCCAGAGAAGCCGCTCCTGCCTTTGAGCGTTGTGGATGACATCGCCAGGAACGTGCGGGCGATCGGTCAGCGTTGTGACGGCCCGGTGGACCTTGAGTGGGTGTACGACGGAGAACGCGTTATCTGGGTCCAGATGAGGCGTATTACGGCACTGGATGAGATCGACATCTACGCCAATCATATTCCCAAAGAATTCATCCCGGGCATCATCAAACCGCTTATTTGGACGGTGAATATCCCGCTTGTTAACGAAGCCTGGATTTGGCTCCTCACGGAGCTGCTGGGCGATAATGAGCTCGACCCGTATCGCCTGGCACGCCAGTTCTATGGGAGGGCTTATTTCAATATGGGGCTGCTTGGATCGGTCTTCAAGCAGCTGGGCATTCCCAAAAACACACTTGAGCGCCTGATGGGTTATGACGCAGAGGGCGATGATGCGCCGGGTTTCCGACCCTCCTTCAAAGCCCTGCGTTACCTCCCGCGCATGATCGCGTTCGCCATCGATAAAGTACGCTTCGAACGAAAACTCTCTCCGTTTCTGGAGGACATTCAGCAGGAGTACGCCGCCCTGTCGGCAGAGGACGTGAGGACATTGTCCATGCCAGCCGCACTTCGACGGGTGGAGAGGCTTTACGAGCTCAATCAGCGAACAGCCTATTTCAACATCGTCACCCCGTTGCTGATGCAGTTCTACCATCGCCTCGCGCGCCGCAAACTGAGCGCACAGGATATCGATTACGAACGTGTCCACTGGCTGGAAGGATGGCATGACAGGGCTCTTTACGACCCTGTTCCCACCCTGCGCAAGCTCGGTGAAGGGTATGCAGCCCTCAGCGAGGAGGATCGCAGGTCGCTTGGCCAGGGTGAGGCCAAGTGGACCGGCCCGGCAGCAACGTTTCAAGCGCATGTGGAAAAGTTCATGGAGCATTTCGGCCATCTCAGCGACAGCGGCAACGACTTCTCACGACCTTTGTGGGAAGAAACACCTTCTCTGGTGATGGAGATGATCGAAGGTTTTTCCTCTGAGCCCGAGATCCGTAAGGGCCTGGCACCGGATGATCCGATTGACGTGGAGGACATGAGCGGTTTTGTGATGAAGCGTGCCGTGCAGTACAGCCGGTATCGGGAGCGGGTGAGTTTTCTCTACACGCGCGGCTTCGGCGACTTCCGGCGGATATTCCTTCGACTGGGCGAATTGTTCATGGCGCAAGGCTGGCTCAAGGAAAGAGAGGACATTTATTATCTTGAGCAGGCAGAAATCGCAGCAGCTATCAGCGAAGGCAAGCATGTTGAAACGTTGACAAAGCGCGTCGAACAGCGCAAATCGGCGCACAGGGAATTTTCAGGGATTCAGCCGCCTCCCATTATCTATGGTGATGCGCCACCTCCCGTTGTCCAGGAATCCAAACTGTCAAGGCGAGGCATCCCCACCTCGCGCGGTGTGCATCGTGGCGCGGTGTGTGTGGTGCAGGGTATCGCCGACTTCTCCAAGGTCGATGATGGCTGTGTCCTGGTCATCCCCTATTCGGATGTGAGTTGGACTCCCTTGTTTGCGCGCGCAGGTGCTGTTGTAGCCGAGTCGGGCGGCATCCTCTCACATAGTTCGATCGTCGCGCGGGAATATGGCATCCCCGCCATCGTTTCCGTGCCGAACGCCTGCTCGATGCCTGACGGCATCGAGGTGACGGTGGACGGATATTCAGGTGTGATTATCCAGCATGAGGATGTGAAGGAGAAGGGTTCATCATGACGATTCTGATCCCGTTGGGCGCGCTTCTCATGGGTTATGTTCTCGGCTCCATTTCCTTCTCCCGCGTCGTGGCGCGGTTGGCGTCACCGGAAATGGACCTGCGGGGTGCACCGGTTCCCCTGGAGGGCAGCGAGGATACGCTCCCCATGAGCGGTATCAGTGCCACCAGTGTACGCATCAAGCTAGGCCCACGCTATGGCATTCCTGCCAGCTTGTTGGACATGCTCAAGGTGGCTATCCCCGTATTTCTGTTCCAGACCTTCTTCCCGGATTCGCCGGCGCGTTTTTTTGCAGCGGCCGGCGGCATCCTTGGCCATAACTGGCCATTGTATTACGGTTTTCACGGGGGTTACGGCACCTCGGCTATCTACGGCGCAATGTTTGTGCTGGACTGGGTAGCCGTGCCGATTAACTTTGTTGGTACAGCCTTGTTGTACCTGCCATTTCGCAAAGGTCACATTGCGCTTCTCGGGGGAGTTGTGGTCCTGCTTCCCTGGCTGTGGTACCGCGGGTTTGGCCTGTACGGGGTGCTCTATGCGATGATTTGCATCACAGCCTACACCATCCGCCTGGTGCCCGATATCCAGACCGCCCGCAAGGTTCGTGAAAGCGAAACGGGAACCGGAAAACCTGCTGCCTGATTGAGCACGGATCAAGGGGGAAAAGGCCCTTGACTCTCACGCTGCGTCATGGTTTATGCTCTCGGCATGGACGCTAACCGCAACACGTATTCGGTCCAAGAGCTGGCCGACCTCGCAGGGATCACGGTGCGCACACTGCATCATGATGATCAAGTTGGCCTGCTGGTTCCCGCGCGCCGGATGGAGAACGGCTACCGGTTCTACAACCGTGAGGATGTCCTGCGCTTGCAGTAAATCCTATTCTTCCGGGAACTGGACATACCGCTAGCAACGATAAAAGAGCTTCTGGACGATCCGGATTTTGAGCCCGTGCATGCGCTTCGAGAACACCGGCGGCGCTTAAGAACACGCGTTGCCAGCATAGAGAGATTGCTAGCTACCATCGATGCAACCCTGAAGCAATACCGGGAGGATGTGATGTTGTCGGATCAGGATCTATATGAGGGCTTTTCACAGGAGACGATCGATCGCTACAAGCGCGAAGCGCGGCAGCAGTATGGCCATCAGGTTGAAGACACCGAACAGCGCCTGAAGAAGCTCAGTCGGGAAGAGTGGGAGCGCATCCAATCGGAAGGCAACGCGGTGACACTGCGCATAGCGGCGCTCATGGACCATGCGCCTGAGGCGCAGGAGGTGCAGGAAGCCATCGCTGCCCATCATGCGTGGATCGAGCATTTCTACGAGGCTTCAGCTGACCTTTACAGGGGTCTCGGCAGGATGTATGTGGAGCACCCGGAATTCCGGGCGTTTTATGAACGTGTCCATGAAGGCCTGGCGGAATTCATGTGCGCGGCAATGAGCCATTTTGCTGACCACACATTGAGCATGACCTGATCCCCACATATACCCCCGCCCATCGTCACCCACTTTATCTGATGGATCCCATTTTCTCATGGGATCTTCATCTTTCTGCCCTGAAAACCAATGCTTTGTTAATCTCCCCCTGTTACAGTGTCCATCGACGTAAGCCTTGGACACTGTCACCTCATTTGATGTGGGTCGATGTGTGGGCTTGGAAGGAGTATGCCATGAATAAAAAACAGGAAAAACGAGCCCGCTTTTCAATAACGTACTTTCTGGTCGCATTTTTGCTCATCTTGCTGTTTCAAGAATTTGTCTTTCAGCCGATGGTTGTTGACCGCCAGGAGGTGAGCTACAGTCAATTCCGCACAGATATAGCGGACAGCCTGGTCACTGAAGTGACGTTCACAGAAGAGCGTATTTTTTATAGCGTTGATGTAGAGCAATACGAGACGCTGCGCGTCGATGCGGCCGGAGAAACAGAAGCGGCCGAACAGCGTGACTTGATTGATACGCTGCTGGACCAGCAGGAAGAATTGGTTTTCAACACCATCGCTGTTGAGGATCCAGATCTCGTATCGGACCTGCTTGATGCGGGGGTGACGTTCTCCGCGCAGGCGCCCTCGACAGGATTCTTTACAAGTCTGTTGGGCTGGGTGCTGCCGTTTTTACCCCTCGCACTGATCTGGTACTTCATGTTCCGACGTATTGGTCAGGGTGGCCAGATGGCGATGTCCATCGGAAAAAGCAATGCGCGTGAAATTGCAGGCGAGATGACGGGCATTAAGTTCGAGGATGTGGGCGGTGTGGATGAGGTTGAGGTAGAGCTTAAAGAAATTATTGAATTTCTCAAGAACCCTGATCAGTACACGAAAATCGGCGCCAAACTGCCCAAGGGTGTGCTGATGGTCGGGCCTCCGGGGACAGGAAAAACTCTCCTTGCGAAAGCCACGGCAGGCGAAGCGGGTGTTCCCTTCTTCTCCATCAGTGGTTCTGAATTCGTGGAAATGTTCGTTGGTGTAGGTGCCTCGCGTGTGCGGGACATGTTTGATCAGGCAAAGAAACGGGCACCCTGCATCGTGTTCATCGACGAGATCGACGCCATCGGTCAGGCTCGTAATTCGGTGCGCGCAATTGGCGGCCACAGCGAGCAGGAGCAGACGCTCAATCAGCTCCTCACCGAAATGGATGGCTTCGCCGCCAATCAGGGTGTCGTCATTATGGCTGCGACGAACCGACCCGAGGTGCTCGATCAAGCGTTATTGCGACCCGGACGGTTTGACCGGCAGGTACAGGTCACACTTCCAACGGAATCCGGTCGGCGGGAAATCCTGGCCATCCACACACGCAGCGTTAATCTCGACAAGAGCGTTGATCTGGGACGCATTTCGAAAATCACACCGGGATTCTCCGGCGCGGACCTGGCCAACATTGTCAACGAAGCAGCACTGATTGCGGTCCGAAACAAGCGGCTTGGTGTAACCATGGGCGATTTTGATCTGGCCATTGAGCGGATCGTTGCAGGTCTGCAGCGGAAAATCACGCTCAAAGGAGAGATCAAGCGCAAAGTGGCCTATCACGAAGGTGGTCATGCCCTTGTTGCACAGCTGCTTACCGAGACTGACCCTGTGCACAAGGTGAGCATCATTCCGACCGCCAAAGGAGCGCTGGGGTATACGATGCAGATGCCCGAGGAAGACCAATATCTTATCGGACAGACGGAGATGGAGCAGCGCATGGCTGTGATGCTGGGTGGCCGTGTGGCAGAACTCATCATCTTCGGGGAGCCCTCGACAGGCGCCTCCAACGATCTGCAGCGTGTGACAGATATGGCACGCCGCATGGTCACCGAGTTCGGTATGACCGAAGCGCTTGGACCGGTACGTTATGCGAGCCCGAACGGAAGCTACCTGGGGATGCGTCCTGAGCTGCGGCCTGAAATCAGCCCGGAGACGGCCACCCTGATCGATCAGGAAATACGCCGTCTGGTGGAAGAAGCAGAATGCCTGGCGGAAGAGCTTCTCAGGGAACACATCGATGCTCTGCATGCCATCGCAAATGTGCTTCAGGACAAAGAGGTCATCAGTGGTGAAACAGTCGCAAGCCTGGCGGAGGAATATGCTCCACGGACGGAAGCTGTTCCCGCAGATTGACCGCTAGCAAATCTGCATCGCACAAATCGAAGCGCCGTGCACTGCACGGCGCTTTATGATGCATCGTCCTGCTTGCCGGCCGGAGTCTGGTTTCAGATGATTATCCCTCGCGCATGAAGGATGCCGCAGGAGATTAAATTACGCAAGCGGCGGATATTCTCACCACTCATATTGGATACTTCCATCGCTAGGCAGTACCCGTGCCATGAAGGCTGGCATTTCTTCATCAATTTCGTGATGTGGGCTCGCCCTTTTGCAACTCTGTCTTCATCAACTTCCCGGGCTTGCGACAAATCAAGATGCGTGCCAACAAGGATGAAGTTGGTGCGGTCATTGATAAGGGGTACAACCTTTCGCACCCAGAACTCGATATCGTGAAAGGTATTGATGGCGGTAATTTTGTAGGAGAGTATAGCGACATCAATGCGGCGGATATGGAACCGGTATATGTCCATGACATCGTCAAAGCTGCGCCCATCCACACTGCCATCTTCGCGCTTCTGGCCGGGTGGAATGAGATATTGTTGAAGAACCTTGTATGGTTGCCCGTGGTACGTGAAATAATCTGGCACAAACTCAAACTCAAGATTCTTCGATTTCCGTATCTCCTGGATTTGTTGATGCCAAGATGCCGGGATCGATTCCTGACTGAGAGTCAGTGCCAGGGTGGTCTTCCCCACAGCACCGTTCCCGACAGGGATGACAAAACCGGTCACGCGTGTTGCATGATCAGACATATGTGTCCACTATCCTCGCAGGTCGTTGTGACCGGTATTCCAGATGGTCGTCATGGATAACCGGAATCTCCCAGATTTCGTTTCCGCAGTGATGTCGAACATACAGTGTATAGCTGCGTGATCCCATGGATTCTTCGATAATGACTCCGCGGTTGAGCTGCGGGAAAGTCCGAACAATATCCGTTACTGAGTAATTGACAAGATGACCACAGTGATCGCAGCGAATGGAATGGCGGTTAAAGCATTGCTGAAAGGGGTAATCATGGGGTGCACGTGCAAAAGCGAGGAAGCGGGCTGCCGCTTCGGCTTCAGAAAGTTTAAGACCCGCTTCTATCGTGAATTGGCGCTGATTGTGGAGTGTCATCAATTGGTAGCTTTGCGCCATAAACAGCATCTGCGCTCCGATAAGGGAAAACTGCTCTGAGATTTGTTCAACGATGATTGGCTCGTAAATCTCATTTCGCCCTCGCTGAAGCGCTTTCCGGGTGGCGATGGTAATGAGCGTATTTTCCGGAAGAACCAGGCATTTCTGATTGAGCATCTCAAGCATGACGCAAACAGGGCGAACGAGGAATATTTCCGTTCCGAACATTTTCCCCGTGTTCTCGAAGAACATCTTACGAGACAGAAGGCCAAGGAGTCGGTTTTGCCGCATGATGAGGACGCCAGGAAGCTCAGGTTCTGCATCCATAATGTCGAATACTTTCTGCCCAGATGCGGAATGATCGACCTTTTTCCTGGAGAGTGGCAGATCCTTGAGCATGGAATCAATTGTGAGATGTTCAAAATCGACAAACGACATATGGTTCTCAGCCTACGCCTGACTGCACCGGTTTGCATGTGGAAAGTAAAGGTAGGGGCAGCGGAACTCACATCTGCCCCTTGCGCTTCTTTGTCGATGGAAGCATAAGCACCGGAGATGAAGATCAGGTTATGGAAGTGTTAAGAACAGAAAGGAAACGGGCATCAGCCAACCTTGCAGTGCTGGCGTTAACAAACGTTAATCTGATAGCAGGAAGGATTGGTTAACATGGGGATAGTGTTTTATTAAACATCGACTGAGTTGAAGGGATGTCTAATGCGGATGTATCTTGCAGAGTTCATTGGCACCTATGCGCTGGTATTCGCCGGAACTGGGGCTATCATCATTAACGATATCTCGGGTGGAGCAATTACCCATGCGGGGATTGCACTCACGTTTGGCTTCATTATTCTGGCGATGATCTCCGCTGTCGGCGATGTGTCCGGAGGTCATTTTAACCCTGCGGTTACTCTAGCGTTTGCAAGCGGCAGGCTCTTCTCGTGGAAGCGTGTGCCGGGTTATATTGTCAGCCAGGTGATAGGGGCAATTTCGGCGAGCCTGACACTCCGATGGCTTCTGCCTCCACATCCCACAATGGGAGCAACGATTCCAGCTCTAACCAGCGGAAGGACCTTTGTCTTCGAGTTTTTCCTCACCTTTTTATTAATGTTTGTCATCATCCATGTCTCAACGGGTGCGAAAGAAAAGGGCATCACTGCGGGGATTGCCATCGGCGCTACAGTTGCGCTTGAGGCGATGTTTGCTGGGCCCATGACGGGAGCGTCCATGAATCCCGCGCGTTCGCTGGCCCCCGCTCTTGTCGCCGCTTCGTGGAAGGGGGTATGGATCTACCTCAGTGCACCGTTTCTTGGTGCGCTCGCGGCAATGCTGTTGTGTCGAACAGTGCGCGTGGATTGCCCGGGGCAGGCGGAGCATCGGGAGGTCGGTGAGGAGATGCAATGACCTGTCTTCTGATGGCTGCGCATCTTGTCCCTTTTCTGATCGTCCCTCATCGGCTGAGTTATCATCTTTTCAAAAGGAGGTGGTGTGGCGTACTGTGCGGGATTTGAACATCAGTTATGGCAGGATTGATGGCGGTGGTGTGAATGCAGATATCACTGACCAAGCCTGGTTGCCGAACTTTATCATGGTGGCTGACGGGCATCTCTCCTTTTCTGTAGGGCAATGAGCAGGTGTACTCCGCTCTCATACCCCTGAGCAAGTGGAGAATCCAAAGCGCTTCTAAGCTGACTTGACACGTGTGGGATGGCATGTGACACGGGCGCTTCCTCTCCACCGTGACGATGGAGCAGTGCTGAATGACCTCGAACATCGCTGGCTCTTTCTGACCATGAAGAAAGGACACGCCATCTTCAACCGCATCTACGCCATCCGCTGGCTGGAACCATCCCGGCTTATCTTTGGGCAGCGCATGCATGCTTGAGACTGGACTGAATATTCCGTATGAAGCGGCTTTTGCGTGTTTATGAAAGGCACAGAAGAGGAAGACGACAAACAGCTTTATAAGGGGAGGAAGTTCGTCCTGCATCTATACGAATGTAGCCAAGCACGTCAGTGGGAGGAGGGTTGATAGCCAGGCATTAATAAAGCGTGCGCAACTTGCGCACGCTCAGGGATTGGTGACATCAACGCTTAATCTGCTTCTAGTTCATAATCCTCAAGGTCATAATCCTCATCTTCAAGATCGTCGTCATCATAATCGTACTCGTAATCGTCATCCTCGTCATACGCCCAGTCCAACTCAATGGGTGAGAGGGACGCGACTGCGAGATACGCGCCGCATGCGGGACATGTGACGCGGTCCCCTTTACGTG